>Ga0206677_10000352_pt1 | contig 43081 bp, 36 predicted proteins | sample M130m12015metaG_FD_155475 | JGI IMG/M metagenome (GOLD analysis project Ga0206677, IMG submission 155475) | Ammonia-oxidizing marine archaeal communities from Monterey Bay, California, United States - M1 30m 12015 | ecosystem: Environmental > Aquatic > Marine > Intertidal zone | place: USA...
GGGGGTAAAGCCCCAAATGCCCCGACCCGCAATAACCGACCACGCACCGACGTAATACAAATACAATACCGACGTTATACCGACGTTCCAAAATCAAAGGATCAACCCAATGGCAAACTATGACGTGATCATCATCGGCGCAGGCCCTGGCGGCTATGTTTCGGCCATCCGCTGCGCTCAACTGGGCCTCAAGACTGCAATCGTTGAGGGCCGTGAAACCCTTGGTGGCACCTGCCTCAACGTGGGCTGCATCCCCTCTAAGGCGCTGCTGCATGCCTCACATATGCTGCACGAGGCAGAGCACAATTTCGGGGCCATGGGCCTCAAAGGCAAAAGCCCGTCCGTCGACTGGAAACAAATGCTCTCTTACAAAGATGACACCATTGGTCAGAACACCAAAGGTGTTGAATTCCTTATGAAAAAGAACAAAATAGACGTGATCAAAGGCTGGGCAACCATCCCCGCCGTTGGCAAAGTGCAAGTCGGTGCCGACGTCATTGAAACCAAAAATATCATCATCGCCTCCGGTTCAGAACCAGCATCCTTGCCGGGTGTTGAAGTCGATGAAAAGATTGTTGTGACCTCAACAGGCGCACTAGAGCTTGGCAAAATCCCAAAGAAAATGGTCGTCATCGGCGCAGGCGTCATTGGCTTGGAACTTGGTAGCGTTTATGCGCGCCTAGGTTCCGAAGTCACTGTCGTTGAATTCTTAGACGCAATCACACCTGGTATGGACGCCGAAGTACAACGTTCATTCCAAAAGCTTCTAACAAAACAGGGAATTAAATTCGTTATGGGCGCTGCGGTACAAAAGACCGAAGCCAACAAAACCAAAGCTAAAGTGCACTATAAATTGCGCAAAGATGACAGTGAACACATCATCGAAGCCGATACAGTTTTGGTCGCAACTGGGCGCAAACCCTTCACAACTGGCCTTGGTCTAGACACCCTGGGGGTCGAAATGTCCGCACGCGGTCAGATCAAAGTTGGAGCCGATTGGCAGACCAACGTACCAGGCATTTACGCAATTGGTGATGTGATCGACGGACCAATGCTGGCGCACAAAGCCGAAGATGAAGGCCTTGCCGCTGCTGAACAAATCGCGGGCAAACATGGTCACGTAAACTACGGCGTCATTCCTGGCGTCATCTATACACACCCAGAGGTCGCCAACGTTGGAGAAACTGAGGAAACACTAAAAGAACAGGGTCGTAACTACAAAGTTGGCAAATTCAGCTTTATGGGAAATGGCCGCGCAAAGGCTGTGTTTGCAGGCGAGGGCTTCGTAAAAATCTTAGCGGACAAAGATACCGATCGCATCCTTGGTGCCCACATAATCGGCCCTGCGGCTGGCGATTTGATCCACGAAGTTTGCGTTGCAATGGAATTTGGTGCTTCTGCAGAAGATCTAGCGATGACGTGCCACGCACATCCTACTTATTCAGAAGCCGTGCGCGAAGCAGCATTGGCTTGTGGTGATGGAGCTATTCACGCCTAATTACCAATCCTAAAACCAAAAAGGCGGTTGAATGCCCGCCTTTTTGCATCTCAGACACTCTCCAGAATTACCACATAGTCTTAGCCGCTCGCCCACTCCATTCTGCATCATAAGAATGACCACCAACTTCGTCATCAGTCAGCTCAGCAAGGATTTCCCCTAAAGTTGGCAGTCCTTCTGAATCATCGCCTGACCAAATACCCGCACGCAAAAAAGCACGGGCGCATTGGCTATAGATCTCTAAAATTTTGATGACGATTATGGTCGCTGGCTGGAAGTTTTTGCGCTTAAACTGCGCTCTTAATTCAGTATCATCGGTTAAGCGCGCAATGCCATTTACCCGCACAACATTATTCGACCCTGGAACAACAAACATCAACGATACGCGCCCATCAACGATAATATTGCGCAACGAGTCCAGACGGTTATTGCCGCGCCAATCTGGAATGGCCAATGTGTTTTCATCAATTTCTTTGACGACAGGGCCATCATCACCACGTGGGCTGCCGTCTGTACCACAGGGCCCCACCGTAGACAGCAAGCACAATCGTGACGCCATGATCCACTTGCGATAAAGCGGGGTCATCTGTTTTGCTACCTTGCGCAGGGCCGCATCTCCAGAAGTTCCATAGAGTTCGTCCAAAGATGCTATGTCCTGTATCCAGTTCATGACGGATCAAAACCGCCTTCTAACATCAGCTCATTGGATCTTTTTTCAACAACTTCTTCCAAAACGGACATGAAAGCGTCCTTGTCCAGACCAACAGGGATTGTTGGTAAAAACTCAACAACAGCGAGGCCCGGCTTGCGCAGCATTCCTGTGCGGGGCCAAAAAACACCTGCATTCGTCGCCACTGGAACGCACTCCTGCTGCAGCTGATTGTACAAAACCGCTGTTCCAATTTTGTATGGTGCCTTAACACCAGGAGCCAAACGCGTCCCTTGTGAGTAAATAATCAACTGCCCTGGCAACACGTGGCCAGCCTCTACGTCTTTCACCATCTTAGTTATTGCAGCACCGCGCTTGCCGCGTGCGACGGGAACGCAACCCAAACGACGGGCGTATAAACCGATTACTGGTGTCCAAAGAATCTCCCGTTTCATAATGAATTTTGCTGTCGGCAATGCTGTAAAGATCATCATGATGTCCAAAAACGATTGATGCTTGGCAGCAATGATAACCTCACCGCTTGGAATTGGACCGCGCACTTCAACGCGCAAGCCTAGCATCCAACGAGACGTCCAGAAGACATAGCGACTATACGCTTTGGCCCCTGCCCTTGCTCCCTCTGGCGACAGTAATGCGTAAGGACCCCAAAGCAGACCAATAACAACCATCATGAAATAAATATGGATCATAAAGATTAACGAAACAAACCAACGGATCATTAGAAACGCGCCTCCAACGCTCTTCTTGAGGAGATGTGCGTCACGACCAATGCAGCACCATCACAATACAAATTGCAGACACCATTGCCCATAGCCCGGACCTGCCCGGAGATTAGCTGCAACACACCGTAAGACAGTTTTAGGTGTCTCGTTTTACCAGTACCCGACGAATCGTTCAGGAAATTAATGGACCGTAGTGCCAATTTAGTAGAAATATCGGACAGCAATTCTCCGCTCCCATTACTATAAGCGACATTTTCTATCTCTATCACCGGGCTCCCCAATTAGTTGGACCTGTTGTGCCTTAGCATCTGTCACTTTGCAATCCACAGCCTCTAAGCCGTTGACCTAAAATAACACTTTTATGCCTATTCGTCGCATCATATGTTAAGTATCAAGAAGTTGACGGGAGACAAAATAGAAAATGCGACTGATATGTCCAAATTGCGATGCGCAATACGAGGTACCGGCTGAGGCTGTACCAACGGAGGGGCGTGATGTTCAATGTTCTAATTGTGGGCAAACGTGGTTCCAACACCACCCTGACCACGCACCTTCAATCAAAGAACAAGCGGCCACAGAAGCTATTAACGATAACGAAGAGAACATTGGAGTACCAACACATCCACAGGGGAAAAAAATTGATCCTGTAGTAGCCGAAATTCTGCGCCAAGAGGCCGAGTATGAAGTTAAAATCCGCAACAAAGAAAATGCAGAGCTCAAAAGTCCCCAAGATCTGAAGTACCGCGACAATGTTGAGGATGTAGGTCCGCGCCGTGCAAGTGAAGCTCATGAACGTATGGCTCGCATACGGGGTGAGAAAATCAAAGCCAACACATCAGCAGTAGATATGGGATCACGACGTGATCGTTTACCTGATATCGAAGCAATCAATTCAACACTTCGCTCATCAAATGATCGCAAGTTTTCATTAAATGAAAGCAATAGCACCACTAACAACAAGAAACGTGGGTTTAAAACTGGGTTCATCACAGTCGCTTTTATTGCGCTTAACTTGGCAGCAATCTATATATTTGCGCCAAATATTGCGAAAACTGTGCCACAAGTTGATCCATTTCTTAGCAACTATGTCCTCGTTATAGATCAGTGCCGCACATGGTTAGATGATCAACTGCAAGGTCTCGCTAAATGGCTTGATGCGAAGGCAGCGTCCCAAAAGCAATGAGACGTTTCAGAAGCAGTCAATAAGGCGCTTTAGGTAACTCGGCTCAGCTTTAAGGAGTTCGTCTTTGAGAAATCTGCAGCGAATTTCTGCAAGAAGATCGCTTGCCCGCAATACACCCCTATCCCTGACGTGTTGCATACGGCAACTAAGTCAACGCCGCCAACTTGTCCCCGCCAAACGCATTTCAATCAATTCTGCAAAGAGAAAAGCACAGACCTGACCATTTTTAAAATCAGGTCAATTGCAAGGGACATATCACTCAGTGAAAATTAGGCTGAAAGCATTCTGACACCATTCATACAACTCTCACTTAATCTGGCTTGTCAATATGACTAAAGCCATTCCGGTATGATATCTCGATCAATCATTTCGTCAAAGGTCGGGCGTGCGCGGATAACCGCAAATTGATCACCGTTTACTAAAACCTCGGGGATGAGCGGACGACTGTTATATTCGCTAGCCATAACAGCACCGTATGCGCCAGCGCTTCGAAACGCAACCAAATCGCCTGACTTCATTGGCGCCATTTCACGGTGTTTGGCAAATGTGTCGCCGGACTCACAAACCGGACCAACAACATCGTATTTCACCATTTCTATTCCAACAGCAGGTTCAACAACAGGATCGATATTATGGTATGCATCATACATTGCAGGACGGATCAAATCGTTCATCGCACCGTCAATAATCAGAAATTCACGATCTTCGCCTTCTTTCACGTAGATCACTTCGCTTACCATAAGGCCCGCGTTGCCAGCTATCAAACGACCAGGTTCGATTTCAATTTCGCAGCCCAAATGACCAAGTGTGCGTTTCACTAAAGCTCCATAATCACTAGGTAGTGGCGGGGCCTCGTTTGAACGCTCATATGGAATACCCAGACCGCCGCCTAAATCTAGACGCTTAATGTTGTGGCCTTGGGCACGCAGTTCTACAGTCAGTTCTGCTACTTTCTTGTAAGCTGTCTCAAACGGTACCAAATCAGTCAGCTGGCTGCCGATATGAACATCTATGCCAATGACATCTAACCCCTTCATCGCACCAGCCATCGCATAAACCTCATGCGAGCGAGAAATCGGAATACCAAATTTGTTTTCAGATTTTCCAGTCGCAATCTTGGCGTGAGTCTTAGCATCAACATCAGGATTCACGCGAATGGTGATCGGCGCTACAACACCCAGTTCAAGTGCGACAGCGTTTAGAGCATGCATCTCCGGTTCTGATTCCACGTTGAATTGGCGAATGCCATTAGTCAACGCGAGGCGAATTTCATCTGATGTTTTACCAACACCAGAAAACACGATGCGGTCACCTGGCACACCTGCAGCTTTGGCCCGCATGTATTCACCACCAGAAACCACGTCCATGCCTGCACCGGCATCGCCCAGCGTCTTAAGAATTGCTTGGTTACTGGCCGCTTTCATAGCATAGCAAACCAGATGATCCATACCATCAAGCGCATCATCAAACAGCTTGAAGTGGCGCAACAATGTCGCAGTTGAGTATACATAAAATGGCGTGCCCACGGCGGCGGCAATCTCGGCCACCGGGACATCTTCGGCGTGCAGTGCGCCGTTTTTATACAAGAAGTGATCCATGCGCGTGACTATCCACGAATTGGGGGCTAGATCAATGGCTACTGTCCTATGTTACAGGCCGCGTGCGTAAAAATAGATAAAGTGGCAAACCACATGAAACGCCGATGCAAATCGTTGCCGGAATTGCGATCAAAGCAAACCAATTGCGGCGCACGACACTTTCGGCAGTAATCCATATTGTTAGTGCGATGAATGCGATTGTTAGATCCCAGACCAAGCCGCTGGAGGCGGCATTGACATGCCACGCATCAACCAGACTCATTAGGTCAAAGCCGTTTTGGGCAAACCACTGAGTAAAATAATACATCGGATGGATAGCTCCCCAGACGGCGAGGGCCAAATAGATCATTCTCAACGGTGAGGGCATCAAATCATGTTCCAATTAACAGCCATTGGACCCTTATTTGTATCAAGATTCACACTTGTCTTCACACCACTTAAATTAAAATTAGTGCCAGCGTGTACATTAGGGATAATCGGCGCACCATCTACGCCGCAAGAAGCGAGTGCCACCAGTGCAAGAAGGACAACAAAACGGATCATCTCAATATATCCTTCCAGCGCTGAACCTGAATGCGCACTTGCGCAGGTGCTGTTCCTCCATAGGACATACGCGAGTCCACAGAATTTTGCACGCCCAAGACGTCAAAAACTTCCACCGTAATATGTTCGTGAACTGATTTCATATCCTCAAGGGTTAGATCCGGTAGATCACAATCTTTGCTTTCAGCAAGTGCAACAAGCGTTCCAGTCACGTGATGTGCATCACGAAAAGGCATACCCAAAACGCGAACCAACCAGTCAGCCAAATCTGTTGCGGTGCTAAACCCCGACCCAGCAGCAGCCTTTAAGCTATCACGATTGGCGGTCATATCTTTAACCATACCTTCCATCGCAGCCATCGCGAGCATCCACGAATCCGCCGCATCAAAGACTTGTTCTTTATCCTCCTGCATGTCCTTGGAATATGCTAGCGGCAGTCCTTTCATCACCATCATTAGCCCAGTGTTAGCACCATAAATCCGACCAACTTTAGCACGAATCAATTCCGCCGCATCCGGATTTTTCTTTTGTGGCATAATTGACGAACCCGTTGAAAAACGGTCGGACAGTGTAACGAAACGAAACTGAGCAGAAGACCAAATTACCAACTCTTCAGCGAAACGGGACAGGTGCATCGCAGCGATGCTGGCGACGCTCAAAAAATCCAACGCGAAATCACGGTCAGACACTGCGTCCAACGAGTTTGCTGATGGACGGTCAAACCCCAAAGCTTCAGCCGTCATGTGTCGATCAATTGGGAAAGACGTGCCCGCAAGGGCCGCAGCACCTAATGGCGACTCGTTCATCCGCTTGCGCGCGTCACGAACACGAGACAAATCTCGGCCAAACATTTCAACATAGGCCATCATATGGTGTCCCCATGTTACAGGTTGAGCTGTTTGAAGGTGCGTAAAACCAGGCATTACCCAATCTGCCCCAGCTTCGGCTTGCTCCAAAAGGCCAAGGATCAAAGCAACCAAACCAGCTTCGGCAGCGTCAAATTGATCACGCACCCATAACTTAAAATCTGTAGCCACTTGGTCATTACGCGAACGACCTGTATGCAAGCGACCTGCAGGTTCGCCAATGATTTCTTTTAAACGACCTTCAACATTCATGTGAATGTCTTCCAGCGCAGTAGAGAACTGAAACGTTCCATCTTCAATTTCTGACAAGACCGTGAGAAGGCCTTCACGAATGGCTTCAGCATCGCTATCTGTAAGAATGCCTGTTTCCGCCAACATAGCGGCATGGGCGCGCGAGCCTTCAATATCTTGGGACGCCATGCGCTGATCGAAACCGATTGAGGCATTGATAGCCTCCATAATTGCGTCTGGTCCAGCAGCAAAACGGCCGCCCCACATAGTATTGCTGGTTTTTTTTGTCATCGTCTGACCCTTCGGAGGGAAAATGAAACGTTATATTGCTGCGATCATGTATACGGCGATTGCACTTGGTGCCACCCCTAGCTTTGCAGACAACGCTGCAGCAGCGGATTTGCGCAGGGGTGATATGAAAAAATTAGTGTTCCATGCAACACCAGCAGCCGTTTCTGGCCAAGCATTCATATTGCCAGATAGCGGCGGGAAAAAAACGCTACGTGATTACAATAACAAGTACGTTTTGGTAAACTTTTGGGCCACTTGGTGTGCACCTTGTCGCAAAGAGATGCCAATGTTGGCAGAATTACAGACCAAATTTGGTGGCGACAACTTCGAAGTGGTAACTATTGCAACTGGTCGAAATACACCTGCTGGGATTGCAAAATTTTTTGCGGACTCAAATATTGATAACCTCCCGCAGTATCAGGACCCTAACCAATCTCTTGCTAGCCAAATGGCTATTTTTGGGCTGCCTATCTCTATTATCATAGACCCAGACGGTAAAGAAATCGCGCGTCTACGCGGCGATGCCGATTGGTCATCAGAAAGCGCCAAAGCCATAATTGCAGAGCTTATTGAGTCTAATCAATGAAACAGCTTAGACTATTAAGATAATTCACTCATTATTGCAGCTGCAGTTTACCAAAGTTTGCGCCCTGTGTGCCCACAATAAGTACTCGGAGCAAATAACAATAAGCGGGTTTAAATCGCCTCCGGAGCAGCAACATAAACTGGCACTAACTCATCGTTGATGAAAATCTTTCGCCTCAAGCTCGCCCAAAGTGTTACTTGCGCACAATTATCATTTTTTCTGGACTTTGTCGCCTTGGCGAATATCTCGGAATAATGGAAACCAAAGAGCGTTTAGATAAGAGTTCCTGGATAAAAAACCTCACCGCAATTTTTTGGTCCCCTCGGATTAATAAAGCAATGGCTGGTTAGTGATATTAACCCCGAATATCACAACTCCAAGGTGGGATTTAATCAAAAGATTAAGTGTGGTTAATAAACACGCATGGCACCAATCAACAACGCAGTGTGTTTTCTCTCCACCTTTGCAAACACAAAGAAGTTATCAAAAAATCAGATCTTTACCCCTAAATTCACGAGTAACGAATGCCCTATTATGAACGGCTGCAAAACTTAACATTGAAGCACTTGTGCAGTAAATCCTCAAAGATTTACGATTCCTCCGAGCAAGACCAAACTGCGAAAAAGTCACGATTTTCAGAAACTATTCGATGATAAACATCGTCTTACAATCTAAACACCCAACTTCAACAGCTTCGCGAAGCATCAGAGCACGCCGATTTCAGCCAAAGCCCGATTAAGCTCATCCGGCAAAGGGTCTTCTTGGATGCGACCTTTAGGTAGATCAATCGGCGCATCTTCTACCTTGAGGTAACGCCAGCCTTGGAACGGGCGCTTCAAGCTGGCTTGCGTTAGTATCAATTCTGGATCTGAAACTATTGAACAGCGCCTGATACCATCCGAACCAACGAATTCATCGAGGCGTAAAATGCGCTGGCGGCACTGGATAGCACCTTTGATGACCCAATAAATCGAACCACCGTGCAATATTTCAGACGCCCGTTTAGGCCACATCCGGGTAATGTGTTGCGGTAGCCCATCAGCGGTTTGCATTTGGCTAATTGACTGCCACTCTTCCAAAGCTTCAACGTTTTCAGTACCTACTGATAACTTAACCAGATTAATTTTTTTGCTCACGGTTTAAACACCTGCAGTTAATAATTCCTTTGACACAAATTAGACTGGGTGGAATGGTTATCAAGTAGTTGTGGAACTCCCTTAAATCGGGCTAGTTTAACACTGGTACTTCACCAAACGACATCTCAAGGAAACACGTTATGAACCGCTTTGCTGCCCCCATCGCCGAACAGATTTGGGATATGAAATATCGCTTCAAAGAAGCGGATGGAACCCCCAAAGATGTTACTGTCGAGGACTCTTGGCGTCGTATTGCCAATGATCTTGCGTCAGTGGAAAAAGATCCAAGCGCTTGGGAAGGCCGATTCTTTGAAGCCCTTGAGGATTTCAAATTCCTGCCAGCAGGACGCATTACCGCCGGTGCAGGAACAGCGCGGAAGGTAACTCTTTTCAACTGCTTTGTTATGGGCACAATACCTGACAGCATGGGCGGTATTTTTGAGATGCTCAAAGAAGCGGCCCTAACAATGCAACAAGGCGGTGGTATCGGTTACGACTTTAGCACAATTCGGCCCAAGGGTGCTGATGTGAAGGGTGTGGCCGCAGACGCATCTGGCCCATTGTCGTTCATGGATGTCTGGGACGCTATGTGCCGTACAATCATGTCTGCCGGTTCACGCCGCGGTGCCATGATGGCGACTATGCGGTGCGACCACCCAGATATAGATGATTTTATCACCGCTAAATCTGATGCAGCACGTTTACGCATGTTCAATGTATCCGTTTTGATCACAGATCCATTTATGGAAGCTGTGAAATCTAACAGTTCATGGGACTTAGTGTTCAACGGAGAAGTTTACAAAACTGTTCAAGCCCGCGATTTGTGGGATAAAATTATGCAATCAACTTATAACTACGCAGAACCAGGTGTGATATTCATCGACCGTATCAACGAAGCGAACAACCTAAACTATTGCGAGTCAATTGCCGCGACAAACCCATGTGGCGAACAGCCGTTACCGCCATACGGAGCGTGTCTGTTGGGTTCAATCAATATGGCCCGTTTGGTTTCAGATCCATTTGGTGACAATGCGCAAATAGATGAATCGGCATTGTCTGATTTGGTCACAACAGCTGTTCGCATGATGGACAACGTTGTCGATGCATCCAAATTCCCCCTCGAAGCACAAGCGCGCGAAGCACAAGCAAAACGCCGTATTGGCCTTGGCGTAACTGGCCTTGCCGACGCCTTGTTGATGGTTGGAAAGCGCTATGGATCCGACGAAGCGGCACAACAAACCGAGACATGGCTGAAAGCAATTGCACGCGCCGCTTATCTGGCGTCTGTAGACCTTGCAAAAGAAAAAGGCGCATTCCCATTATTCGATGCTAAAGGTTATCTAGCCTCTGGCACAATGGGAATGATGGATGACGATGTTCGTGACGCGATTGGAAAACACGGTATTCGCAACGCCTTACTAACCTCTATCGCTCCAACAGGTACAATTAGCTTGTATGCTGGCAACGTAAGTTCTGGCATCGAGCCTGTGTTCGCGTATGCCTATACACGTAAGGTTCTACAAAAAGACGGGTCACGAACCGAGGAAGAGGTTGTGGACTATGCAGTGCAAATGTGGCGGGATAAATTTGGAGAAACAAAACTCCCTGACTATTTCGTAAACGCACAAACTCTCGCTCCACTTGATCACGTAAAGATGCAAGCAGCAGCTCAAAAGTGGGTAGACAGTTCGATATCGAAAACGATCAACTGCCCCAAAGACATCGACTTTGAATCATTCAAAGATGTATATATGCAAGCGTGGGATACTGGCTGCAAAGGCTGTACAACCTATCGTCCAAATGATGTCACCGGTTCAGTTCTAAGCGTTTCAGAAACTTCAGACGAAGCGCCACAGGTTGATCCAACTGCCGATGTTATTTACATGGCAGAACCGCTTGATCGCCCAGAAGCGCTTGAAGGCAACACCTATAAAGTGAAGTGGCCAGATAGTGAGCACGCAATATACATCACAATCAACGACGTGATCCATGGTGGCCACCGTCGTCCGTTTGAGGTGTTCATCAACTCAAAAAACATGGAGCACTTTGCTTGGACCGTGGCGCTAACGCGCATGATTTCTGCTGTCTTCCGGCGCGGTGGTGACGTTTCTTTTGTCGTTGAGGAACTTAAAGCGGTCTTCGATCCTCGTGGTGGTGCGTGGATGAATGGCAAGTATATTCCATCCATTCTTGCTGCTATTGGTGGAGTTATCGAGCAACACCTTGTTGCGACTGGCTTTATCGAGGGAACAGGCATGGGACTGAAATCAGATCCACAAGCAGAAATCCTAAAGATAGATCAGCCTCGTGGCAAAGCATGCTCTAGCTGTGGTGACTATGACTTACGTATGGTCGAGGGCTGCATGACTTGTGGCAGCTGCGGCTTTAGCAAATGTGGTTAACGGCAACCTAATATATTGTATCAATCATATCTAATTAGCTTGAACGTATATCGCAACGTTTTGTTGAGCCCTCAAATATCAAAGTAAACTAGGCAAGAAGGGGCAGTGCTTTATGCACTGCCCCTTCTTATTTCTGATATGAGCGAACCCTTGGTCTAATAATGAATTCTCGTCCAAAAAGTTAAAAACGCGCGTGTAAATAGGTTTGAAAAATATATTAATACCTAATTTTATTCATTATTTCCAAAATAAATTCTTTCAAACACAAGATACTTCTCACAATCAAGGGACAGAAGCGGATGAAGGCTTCAATGCTGGCTCGAGGCAAAGAAATTAAGTCTGAAATAGATTGTTTGAGCTGGTGGAATACAGTCAACTACGCTTCGATCCGCTCCAACAAGGCATTCGAAGCCTTCAACTCTTTCAGATCAAAATCAGCAGTACGACTACGCCAAAGTGTTGCCTGACTAGCCAAGACCAAACCATCGCTGAGAATTTTCAGATGATTGGCTCGCAACGTATCGCCGGTACTGGTAATGTCTGCAATCGCTTCCGCTGTCTCGTTTGCCACCGTCCCTTCAGTTGCACCTTGGCTATCAACCAGAGCATAATCGGCGACACCTGCATCACGCAAAAATTCGCGAACCAAACGGTGGTATTTTGTTGCCACGCGCAGCCGCATACCGTGTGTTTCGCGAAACGCAGCCGCTGCAGCATCAAGGTCGTCCAATGTGTCCACATCGACCCAAGCGTTTGGCACTGCAATTATCAGATCCGCATGACCAAACCCCAGCTCAGTGACAGACACAACTTGAGTTTCCCAAAGTGGTAACTTGTCATGAATCAAATCTGTACCTGTTACACCCAGGTGAATTCGTCCAGCAGCCAATTCACGCGGAATTTCTCCTGCTGATAGCAAAACTAACGAAACGTCTTCGATACCTTCTACCTGGCCAGCATATTCACGATCGGAGCCTGTACGACTCAACTTGATGTCGTGCCTGGCGAACCAATCAAATGTCTTTTCCATCAACCGGCCTTTGGACGGCACACCAAGCTTCAAAGTCATTGTGAGCCCTCTAATTCAATCAGTAGACCAGGCCGTAAAACAGCCCCAACTGCAGGAATTTCGACACCATCACCCAAACGCTTGGTCAATGCATCATAGCGTCCACCGCTGGCCACCGCCGGTAGATCTGAGCGCCCATTGGCATAGAAGCCAAAAACAAACCCGTCATAATACTCCATCGAAGCGCGGCCATAGCTAGCTTCAAATAGCAAGTCGTCAACATCAATACCACGTTGGCTCAGCGCTTCGCTACGGGCCTGCAGTCCTTCCACAGCTTGACTGATTGCCGGCATATCCACCGCCAAGTCACGTAATTTTTCAATGGCGACGGGGACTGTTTCACGTACATTCAATAATGTATCAATCACATCCATCTCGCTGGTGCTGATGGGCGCAGTTTTAGCATCTGCATGCAACGCATCAACTCGAGCATAGATCTCGGATCGCGTGCGCCTGCCGACCACAGCCCCAACATTTTCAAAAGGATCACTACTTGCCAACAATGAAATACGGCTCTTTGGCACAGTTGAACGACCAGAAAATCTGTCCAGCAAAGCGCGAAATCTACGTGGTCGCCAAAGATGGCGGATAAGTGCCGCTTTGCGACGCTCACTGGTTTTCAGACCACAAACAGCCGCCATCAAAATTCCTATGTCGCCTGTGGAAGCACGAACATCCAGATGTGATACCGACTCTGATACTAGCGCAAACACCTCTGCGTCTGTTGCTGCCGGATGGCTTCTATCAAAAACTTCGTAACCGACTTGCAGAAACTCACTCGCCTTATCCAGGTCGTCTTCCTGACGTCGAAAAACTTTGCCAGTGTAAGTATATCGCGCTGGTTCCGCCCCGTCTGCCATATGCATTTGCACTACTGGCACAGTAAAATCAGGGCGTAACATCTGTTCGCCCCGCAACGCATCACTTGCAATGTAAGCGCGTGCACGGATATCTTCGCCATATAGGTCTAATAACGTATCAGCAGGTTGCAAAATGGGTGGCTCAACAATCATCGCGCCAGCTGCTTCAAACGTTGCACGAAGCGTAAGTGCGCGATTACGTGCATTATCCATTGTTCAGAATCTCTTGAACTTTGGCAATCAATTGATCACGCGGCACTTCGAATTGGCTGGGCAAGCCCTTCCATTCTTCAAGGCTTGCTGTCTCAGCAATCTTAGCACCCAGAACAAGGTCTTTAATTTGAATCACGCCCCGTTCTTTTTCATCACCACCTTCGATAACAGCAATCGGTGACGATCGTTTATCAGCATATTTTAACTGGTTGCCAAAATTCTTTGGATTACCAAGGTACACCTCGGCGCGAATTCCAGCTTGGCGCAATTCAGTTACCATCATTTGATAATCAGCCATGCGATCACGATCCATAACAGTCACGACAACTGGGCCAACGTTTTTTGCTTCCATGCGTCCTTTAGCTTGAAGCGCGGCAAGGAGGCGATCGACGCCAATCGAAACACCGGTTGCAGGCACTTCTTGCCCGGTAAAGCGCTTAACCAGGTCATCATACCGACCGCCGCCTGCAACAGAACCAAAGTTGCGTTTACGCCCCTTATCATCCAAAATTTCAAAAGTCAGCTCAGCCTCGTAGACGGGGCCAGTGTAATAGCCTAGCCCCCGAACAACTGATGGATCAATTTCAATACGGTCAGGCCCATATCCGCCAGCAGACAGCAGGTCTTCTATCGTTTTCAATTCCTTTACACCAGTAACGCCAGTTACTGAGCCTTGAACCAATTCACTCAACCTTGCTAGTGTTGCAGCACCAGTGTCGCGTTTGGCCTGCATAAAACCTATGACGATGTCAGCCTGCGCGTCCGAAAGTCCAGCACCATCAGTATAATCACCACTATCGTCTTTACGACCTTTGCCCAACAATGCGCGGACGCCTTCCAGACCAAGGCGATCCAGCTTATCAATCGCCCGCAATACGATGCCGCGTTCTGTCGCGAACTTATTCGGATCACTTGGATCAAGGACGCCCGCAACTTCCATAACACCATTAAGAATTTTGCGGTTGTTAACGCGAACAACATAGTCACCCCGCGGAATACCAACACTTTCCAAGGTGTCTGATAACATTGCACAAATTTCTGCATCAGCAGCCATGGAGGCTGAACCCACAGTGTCCGCATCGCATTGATAAAACTGGCGGAAGCGGCCCGGACCTGGTTTTTCATTGCGCCAAACAGGGCCCATCGCATAACGGCGATAAGGATTTGGTAGCTCGTTGCGATGCTCGGCATAAACACGAGCCAAGGGCGCAGTCATATCGTAACGAAGTGCCAGCCAGTCACCTGGCTTGTCACCCTCGTTGTCTTCCTGCCACGCAAATACGCCCTCATTTGGGCGATCCACGTCTGGCAGAAATTTTCCAAGTGCTTCGACAGTCTCAACAGCACTGGTTTCCAAAACATCAAAACCGTATCTATGATATACTTCCGCAATTGCTTTCAGCATTTCGCCACGCTGGGTGACTTCATTACCAAAATAGTCGCGGAAACCTTTAGGCGCTTCGGCCTTTGGGCGTAGTGGTTTTTTTGGCTTGGCCATTGTCTGTTCCTTTAGAGCGAAGCCCGTTGGATAAGGCTCGGCCAGGCCTTACCCGATGGGCGTAAAAGGGGCAAGGTTTGTACGCATGCGGATGGTAGGTAACCATTGTTAACATGACACGAAATAGGCTAGTTCACTTAAAAGAAGCGCTGCCAAGGGAATGTGACATGGAAAAGCTAGAAGAAGACATTGCACACCTAACGCGTAACGTCGAAGATCTATCTGATATTGTAGCCAAACAAGAAGGTGAAATTGCCGAGCTGACCCGCCGCGTGTTTATGTTGATGCAGCGCGAGGGTGAGCGTGAAAATAGTCAAAGTGGCGGTATTATCATAGGCGATGAACGTCCACCTCATTACTAATAATTCTACACCAGATTAAGGCGCTTGATTGATGCCCAGAACAACGCCTTAGTGCAAAATACCACTCAAGGTGCGTTTCTTAGACCTACTAATAGGTGTTGATAACCACAGTGTGCTCTCAAGCACTTTTAACTTTGCACCGCGTGATTTACTTTTTCCAAACTTACATACGTACGACTTAACTTTCTCGAATTCTTTGCCGGTTGTCGCATACATTTACAGTTCACCTGGTCGCACCACCGCAATTTCTTATCCGCCTCGAGCGACTGCAAAAAGCAAGCGCCGTAGTAAATTGATGCGGACAATTGTCTTTGGAACCTACGATGTAAGATGTCTGCAGACCGTTTGAATAAAGCGCGGTATTGTACAAGGCATATTCGTGACCCGAGGGCCTTATCTAAACGACGGCTGGACGCCACTTGGCCCTTAGCTTCACAAACACCAGTAACTTTTCCATAGTACAGAATTTTTAGCATCCTGCAATTTACAGGCCATCTTCCTTGAATTACTTTCTAATAAACGGTGCTGCTTTTTTTGTTTTTCTAAAACTAACATCCTAGCTTTTGGAACGATTTTTTTTACAACGATGTGTTTCTATTACAATCGCCTGTAAGCCGATTTCTGTTTATAGATCCTCAACTTCCATAACGCCCATAAGTGACTTAATCGCCCCTTTGATTTGCGGTGTAACAGGGAAATATTGACCAAGGTCAATTTCAACTTCACCTGGCAAACTTGAGTCCATCAAACAAAATTGAACGGGTCCACGCCCCCAATTCTGAGAAGCCTTCGCCGCCCCATCAAGTACAGAAGCCACAGCCGAAACAGCTTCGATATCTTCAATAAAAATTTTAAGCCCCATGCCACCAATATCAGTTACAACCGTATCAATTGGCGCAATAGAACGACCCAATAACTTGAGTTGATCACTTTCTAGCGTTGCTTCGACGGTTATGATAACCTTGGCCCCTGTGACCAAATGATCTTGCGCTTTTTCTAAGGTGTCTGAGAAAATAGTGATCTCATAACCGCCCGTCGTGTCAGATAACTGAGCAAACGCAAACCGGTTGCCACGTGCAGATTTACGGATTTGCAGGCCTGCAACGACACCAGCCAGTTTGGCCACATGTGCGCCACGTTCGGCACGTTCATGAACCTGGTCTAGCGTTTTAATATCTTTGCGTTTCAAAGCAGCCATGTAGTCATCAAGTGGATGACCAGATAGATAGAATCCAACAGCTTTAAACTCCTCGCTTAGACGTTCAGCAGGCAACCAATCTTCCATCAGCGCAATCCGAGGTTCCGGCAGGTCATCACCGGCCTCCCCGAACAAAGAAACCTGATTACTACTTTTTTGTTCGTGTATCGCTGCCGAATACCCAACCAACGCATCTAGCGCATCAAAAACACGCCGACGGTTTGGGTCAAGCTGGTCGAAGGCCCCAGAACGCGCAAGCATCTCAAGAGGACGTTTACCAACCCGTTTCAAATCCACACGTCGCGCCAGATCAAATAGGGTCGCAAATGGCCGTTCCGCACCGTCAATAATGCGTCCTTCAGTGATAAGCTTCATGGCTTCAACACCAACGTTCTTCAATGCGCCCAACGCATAGACTAGTGCCCCTTCTACAACTTTAAAAGTAGCGTCCGAACGGTTCACGCACGGCGGAACCCAAGGCAAATCGAGACGCTTTCGCACCTCTTCGAAGTACACACCCAGTTTGTCGGTGAGGTGGATATCACAATTCATCACGCCGGCCATGAATTCAACCGGGTGATTGGCCTTCAGCCAAGCGGTTTGGTAACTTACGACGGCATAAGCAGCCGCGTGTGATTTATTGAAACCATAGTTTGCAAACTTCTCAAGAAGATCGAAAACCTCGGAGGCCTTCTTTTTTTCGACTCCGTTCTCTTGCGCCCCTTTTTCAAACTTAGGTCGCTCTTTCGCCATTTCTTCAGCGATTTTTTTACCCATCGCACGGCGTAGAAGATCAGCGCCACCAAGCGAATAGCCTGCCATGACCTGCGCAATTTGCATAACCTGTTCTTGGTAAACAATGATCCCCTGAGTTTCTTCCAAAATATGATCGATCAGTGGGTGTACAGATTCTAGTTCCTTCTGTCCGTTTTTCACTTCACAGTAAGTTGGAATATTCTCCATCGGACCCGGACGATAAAGCGCCACCAAGGCTACAATGTCTTCGATGCACGTCGGCTTCATCCGCTTTAAGGCGTCCATCATACCGCTGGATTCCACCTGGAACACTGCCACAGTTTTCGCGCTAGCGTATAATTTGTAGGACGCCTCATCATCCAACGGGATCGTCGCGATGTCATCGATCAAATCCTGAGGCGGTTCAAACAATTCAGAGCCATCTGCAGAGATATGTAAGTGGCGACCAGATGCTTTAATTTGATCAACAGCATTCTGAATAACGGTGAGAGTTTTAAGACCCAAAAAGTCAAATTTAACCAACCCTGCTTGCTCAACCCATTTCATATTGAACTGTGTAGCAGGCATATCCGAACGCGGATCTTGGTATAGTGGAACCAATTGGTCTAGCGGGCGATCCCCAATAACAACGCCCGCCGCGTGGGTTGAGGCGTTGCGAAGCAAGCCTTCAACTTGTTGCCCATAGTCAAGCAAGCGCGCCACAACTTCTTCGTTCTTTGCCTCCTCACGCAAACGCGGTTCGTCAGCCATCGCCTTTTCAATTGAAACAGGCTTCACACCTTCAACGGGGATCAATTTGGACAACCGATCCACCTGTCCATAAGGCATCTGTAAAACGCGACCAATGTCACGCACCGCAGCTTTGGACAAAAGCCCACCAAAAGTGATGATTTGCCCAACTTTATCACGTCCATACTTACCCTGAACGTAGCGAATAACTTCCTCACGACGATCCATGCAAAAGTCGATATCAAAGTCGGGCATGGACACACGCTCCGGGTTCAAGAAGCGTTCAAATAGTAATTGATAACGCAGTGGATCAAGATCAGTAATCAACAACGCATAGGCCACCAACGACCCAGCACCAGAGCCACGGCCAGGCCCAACCGGAATGCCCTCATCCTTGGCCCACTTAATAAAGTCAGCAACAATCAGAAAATACCCAGGGAAACCCATCCCCTCAATTATCTTAAGCTCAAAATCTAGACGAGCCTCATACTCCGAAACGTCAACCGCATGTGAGATAATGGACAATCTATAGCGCAAGCCCTCTTCAGACTGGCGTCGCAATTCCGATATTTCGTCATCTGCAAATTTAGGAAGGATCGGATCACGGCGATATGTTTGGAAGGCGCAGCGTTTTGCAATCTCAACAGTATTTTGAATTGCTTCAGGAAGATCCGCAAACAAGGTTATCATTTCAGCCTGAGACTTAAAATAATGTTGAGGTGTTAAACGGCGACGCCCTTCTTGTTGATCAACATAAACGCCATCAGCAATACAAATCAGCGCATCATGAGCTTCATACATTTTAGATGCTGGAAAATAGACGTCATTGGTGGCTACCAATGGCAAACCCATCGCGTACGCCATTTCAACAAAAGGACGTTCCGTTAAACGCTCTGCTTCCGGCAAACCACCATCAACAGGGTGACGCTGTAATTCAACATAGAGACGATCACCAAAAATACCGGAAAGGCGATCCATAAGTGCTTGAGCTGCAGGTTTTTGTCCTGCTTGTAGGAGTTGACCAACAGGGCCAGTCGCTCCGCCTGTTAAACAAATAACGTCCGTGCCAAATTTGGCCAATTCATCTATTGTGACTTGAGGTAGTTGATCTTGGTTATCGATATAAAGGCAGGAATTCAGCCTCATGAGGTTTTCATAACCTGTTTCGCTCTGAGCTAACAAAACCACAGCGGCGGGTGCACGCGCTTTTACGCCCGGCCGATTTTCAACATAAGTTACATCAACCTGACAGCCTACAATCGGCTGAATGCCTGCACCTGACATACCGACAGAGTATTCTAACGCTGCAAACATGTTGTTTGTATCAGTCAATGCCATTGCTGGCATGTTGTTGTCCAAACAAAGCGCAGGCAGCTTTTTTACACGCAATGCGCCTTCAAGTAACGAATACTCAGAATGGGTACGAAGGTGGATGAATCGGGTGCTATTTGTCATGTCAACAACTTACGAGGAACGGACAAATGTTACTACAAGGACTTGCCAAAAAGTCCGACACTTGCAAAACTATATCATAACGCTCGCACTATCGTCTACGCCACATCGACGACGCGCAACATTCGGGCTTTTAGTAGGGTGGCAGGTTACAACATATGAACGTGTCTTTTCGGCTGAACGGAAAGGATGTGGAGCTTACCAACATAAGCCCCACAACAACACTGCTTGACTGGTTGCGCCAAGATCAAAACCTAAATGGCACTAAAGAGGGCTGCAATGAAGGTGATTGTGGAGCCTGCTCTGTGATGGTGACCGATGAAGCCGGAGCCAAAGCGCTAAACGCCTGCATCTTATTCCTACCCCAGCTTGACGGCAAAGCGATTCGAACAGTCGAAGGCATAACATCACCCGATGGCACGCCCCACCCAGTCCAAAAAGAGATGATCAACTATCACGGTAGCCAATGTGGGTTTTGCACTCCCGGTTTTATTATATCGATGGCAACCGCGCATCTAAACGGTGACGCTAATCATGACGTTACTCTAGCTGGTAACCTTTGCCGATGCACCGGTTATGCGCCAATTATTCGTGCGGCCAAAGCTGCCGAAAATGCCCCCATCCCTTCTCATATGACGGACACGCCTCCGATACTGCGCGCAAAACCCGTCGAAACGGATCCAGTCCCCACAGATCTTAAAGGTTTCGCTGACTGGTATGAGGCCAACCCAAACACAACACTAATTGCAGGCGCAACAGATGTCGGCCTTTGGGTGACAAAACACTTTTCGGACCTTGGTCAAACTGCATTTCTAAACCACATTCCAGAATTGCGCGGCATTTCCGAAACGGTTGATCAAATTCATGTTGGGGCTACGACGACACTATCAGAGCTGCTTGAACCCATGGCTAAAAAATACTCAAGTTTAGGCACTTTGATCAAAAGGTATGGCTCAACCCAAGTACGCAACGCAGCTACCATAGGCGGAAACATAGCAAATGGATCCCCTGTTGGTGACGGGCCTCCTGCGCTCATCGCTTTGGACGCAACGCTTCATCTACGAAAGGGAAGCAAAACGCGCCAAATTCCAATCGCTGACTATTTCATTGAGTATGGAAAGCAAAACCGAGACATCGGCGAATTTATAACGGGCGTCTCCATCCCCAAAGCAGCCGACAATTTGCATTGCTACAAACTGTCCAAACGTTTTGACCAAGATATTTCAACGGTTTGTGGTTGCATTTGGATTGAAATCGAAGACGGCATGATTTCCAAGGCGCGCCTCGCCTATGGTGGAATGGCCGGCATCCCAAAGCGCGCTAAATACGCCGAAGATGCGTTAATTGGGAAAACTTGGTCAGAAGACACAATTCTCAACGCAATGGGTGAGATAACAAAAGACTTCACTCCGCTATCAGACATGCGTGCTTCGGCTACATATCGGATGCAAACTGCTCAGAACATGCTGCTAAGGGTTTGGCACGAACGAAACGGCGAAACCACATCGGTACATAAGGTGACAGCATGAGCATCACAAAACCCACCCCCCACGACGCTGCAGCACTCCATGCAAATGGAAGCGCAAGATATGTTGACGATATACCGACACCGAATGAAACCTTGCACCTCGCTTTTGGAACAAGTCCGATTGCTGCAGGCACACTCAACAGCATAGATCTCGAAGCAGTACATACCGCTGAAGGCGTAATCGCTGTTTTAACCGCAGATGATCTTGAATTTGACTGCGATGTATCAGCTTCTGCCCACGATGAACCGTTACTGGCAGAACAAACGGTAGCTTACGTCGGACAGCCTACATTTTTGGTAATCGCCAAATCTCATCTCTTCGCTCGAAGAGCCGCACGACTTGCACAATATGACATTACAGAAGGCACTCCCATATTCACAATTGAGGATGCTTTATCCGCCAACAGCCGTTTCGAAGATGGGCCGCGCATTTACTCAAAAGGAGATGCGGTGGCGGTCCTTGAAACTTCGACACACAGCATCGACGGCTCCATTGCTATGGGTGGGCAAGAACACTTCTATCTGGAGAGCCAAGCAGCCCTTGCTTTACCCGCAGAGAATGGTGACGTTTTAGTTCACAGCTCGACCCAACACCCTACTGAAATCCAACACAAAGTCGCACATGCAATCGGCAAACCTATGCATGCTGTTCGGGTTGAGATCCGTAGAATGGGCGGGGGTTTTGGGGGCAAGGAGAGCCAAGGCAACGCTCTTGCTGTTGCTTGCGCAATCGCGGCCTTGAAGACTGGCAAACCCTGCAAAATGCGGTACGATCGCGACGACGACATGATTATTACCGGTAAACGGCACGATTTCAGGATCGATTACACCTGTGGTTTTGACGACAATGGGTTGATCCAAGCCATTGACGTAAAACACTATACCCGCTGTGGTTGGGCACAAGACCTATCTTTACCTGTTGCTGATCGGGCGATGTTACATGCAGACAATGCTTACAACTTGCCAAACATTCGAATTGAAAGCCACCGGCTCAAAACTAACATCCAAAGCGCCACAGCATATCGCGGGTTTGGTGGTCCCCAAGGCTTGTTGGGAATGGAACGAATCGTCGATCACATTGCACAAACCTTGGCTATAGACCCCGCAATCGTTCGCCAAAAAAATTATTATGCCTCCGGCGGGAGTTTGACTGGAAAGATGAAGCCACAGACGACGCCCTATGGGCAAAACGTCACGGATTCTATAATAATAGAACTCACAGACACTTTGATGTCTTCGTCTGATTATTCCAGCCGACGGGCAGCAGTCGATGACTGGAACTCAAACAATTCTATAATCAAGCGCGGCATCGCGATGACACCAGTTAAGTTTGGCATTTCATTCACCCTTACACACCTCAACCAAGCGGGCGCTTTGGTTCATGTTTATCAGGATGGGTCGGTTCATCTGAACCATGGCGGTACGGAGATGGGACAGGGCCTGTTCCAAAAAGTTGCGCAGGTTGCAGCCTCCAGATTTGGTGTACCGTTGGGCGCAATTAAAATTTCAGCGACTGATACAGCTAAAGTTCCAAACACATCAGCAACCGCAGCATCTTCGGGTACCGATCTTAATGGTATGGCAGTTAAGATTGCATGCGATAAAATTCGCGACCGAATTGCTGGACACTTTGCAGAGCTACACGACTGCAATGCGGCCGACGTCAGCTTCAGAGATGGCTATGTTCGAATTGCTGCAAAGAAGTATTCGTTTTCTGAAGCCGCACAAATTGCTTATCAGGCGCGGATCAGCTTGTCCGCTACAGGGTTTTACAAAACGCCGGACATTCAATGGGACCGGATACAGGGGCAAGGTCGCCCCTTTTTTTACTTTGCCTACGGGGCAGCAATTACCGAGGTTGCCATCGATACCTTGACTGGAGAAAATCGGATACTGCGCGCCGATGTTTTGCATGACGCAGGCGCGTCGCTCAACCCAGCACTGGACATTGGACAGATCGAAGGTGGTTATGTTCAAGGCGCTGGTTGGCTAACGACAGAAGAACTAGTCTGGGATCATAAAGGGCGTTTACGCACACATGCCCCGTCCACCTATAAAATTCCAGCTTGCAGCGACCGACCTGATATTTTCAACATTAATTTATGGGAGGGGGAGAACCCTGCCGAAACAATCTTTAAATCCAAGGCCGTTGGTGAACCCCCGTTTATGCTTGGGATATCAGCATTCTTTGCTTTAAGTGATGCAATCGCATCTTGCGGTCCAACCTTTGCCGATCTCCAAGCACCTGCAACAGCAGAAGAAGTCTTGTCTGCGATTGGACGGACGAGAAATGTTTGATCGCGAAGGGCTTATTGAAGCGTGTAAAATCCATAAAACCGTAGCGCGTGTGGTCATCGCAGATGTTGCTGGGTCTGCCCCCCGCGAGGTTGGTGCCGCGATGCTTGTTTGGCAAGGCGGACAGTCAGGAACCATCGGCGGCGGGACGTTAGAGTATGATCTGGCGCAATCAGCTCTTTCTGGCACAGACCGCATGACACGCCATGCCCTAGGCCCGGACCTGGGTCAATGCTGTGGCGGGGCCGTACACATATTAACCGAAATTTATGACTTGCGACGGGCCCAATCGTTGGCAGATGATTACGTTGCACGCGGTACTGGAAAAATACCGTTTCAGGTACAAACTCTCATCTCGTCGGCACGCAACCGCGGGGAAATCCCACAAATTCAACGGGTCGGAACATGGCTGATTGAGCCTGTTCACAAGCCACAGCATGATCTTTGGATTTGGGGGGCTGGGCATGTCGGGCGGGCCGTCGTTAATACCATTGCCCCCTTACCAGACTTCAAAATCACCTGGATTGATACAAAACGAGACCGATACCCATATGAGATCCCTGAAAGGGTTGCGACCCTGCCCGCTCAAAACCCAATCGATGCAATCGTATATGCAGACAAACGGTCCCATCATCTGATTATGACCTATTCACACACAATTGATCTAGCGCTTTGCCACGGATTGTTGTCACACGGATTTGCGACCTGCGGCCTGATCGGTTCTAAAACCAAATGGGCACGCTTTAGAAAACGCCTTCAAGCATTAGGTCATGATAAAACGCGTATTTCAGATATTATGTGCCCAATTGGCGATCCGAGATTAGGAAAGCACCCACAAATGATTGCGATTAGTGTCGCAGATCGGTTAATCAAAACCAACCTTGGTATTGATACCCCGGTTTTTCATCCGCAGGAGGCCTCCGCTTGACCACTCCCCTTTTGTCCCTGCGAGGACTAACCAAAGCCTATCCCGGCGTTGTCGCCAATGATGATGTAAGCCTTGAAATTGGGCGTGGTGAAATCCACGCTCTATTGGGCGAAAACGGTGCCGGAAAATCTACTTTAGTTAAGATGATTTACGGTTTAGTTAAGCCTGATAACGGAACCATGGAGTTTAACGGCGCAAGTTTTGCACCACAAGATCCGCGTACTGCGCGCGTTGGGGGTGTGGGAATGGTGTTCCAGCATTTCTCTTTGTTTGACGCACTAACCGTGGCTGAGAACATCGCGCTTGGTATGGAAAACGCCCCAGCAATGGGCCAACTTGCTGCCCGAATCCGTGAAGTTTCAGAAAGCTATGGCCTTCCCCTTTCGCCAGATCGAATTGTTGGTGATTTATCCGCAGGTGAACAACAGCGTGTCGAGATTATCCGATGCCTTCTACAAGATCCAAAATTGTTAATCATGGATGAACCCACATCCGTTTTGACACCTCAAGAAGTCTCTATTTTGTTCGAAACTTTGAACAAACTGCGTTCCGAAGGTACCGCAATTCTGTACATATCTCATAAGCTAGAAGAAATTCGAACGCTTTGTGATGCGGCCACAATTTTGCGTCTGGGAAAAGTTGTGGGAAATTGCATTCCAGCTGAAACCACCGCGCGCGACATGGCCGAGATGATGGTTGGAACAACGCTAAAGACGCCTCAGCGAAGCGGTGCAACCGCTGGTGAAGTCATTCTTGAGATCAACAAACTTTTTTTACCTCCGGCTTCAGCATTCGGAATGCCGCTGCGAGAAGTTTCTCTGAGTTTACGCAAAGGAGAAATCCTTGGCATCGGCGGCGTTGCTGGGAATGGACAAGACGAATTGCTTGGTGCTTTGTCGGGGGAGATCCAAGCAGGTCATGGCATGATCACTTACAAAGGCCAAGATATGACAGGTAAAGGCCCCAACGCGCGTCGAGAGATCGGCTTGTTGAGTGCGCCTGAAGAGCGGCTTGGTCACGCGGCGGCACCAGACATGTCGCTGATTGAAAATGCCATGTTAACTGGAGCAGTGCGTGAAGGCCTGGTTAAAGCTGGGATATTGAATTGGTCTGCCGCACGCTTATTTGCGGATCGTATTATCAACGTTTTCGACGTCCGAACCCCGAGCGCAGGAAATGCTGCACGCTCGCTATCCGGCGGTAACTTGCAGAAATTTGTGATTGGCCGCGAGGTTTTACAACACCCAGATGTCTTCATAGTCAACCAGCCAACGTGGGGCGTTGATGCATCAGCCGCTGCGGCAATCAGGCAGGCCTTGTTAGATTTAGCAAAAAGCGGCGCTGCACTGATCGTAATCTCCCAAGATCTTGATGAATTGATGGAAATTTCAGACCATTTTGGCGCGCTAAACGAAGGGCGACTTAGCCAACTACGACCTGCCGTCGGCCTAACTGTCGAAGAAATCGGATTAATGATGGGCGGTGCACATGATGAAGAGACGATGCATGGATAACTTTTCGCGTCCCCGCAGGGCGCGTTTGTTTCATGAAATAAACGAAAGGCCCAGCGCATGATCAAGTTTGAGAAACGGCCACAGCCAAGTCAGATATTTTCATTGGCAACACCGCTTTTGGCAGTAATGGCGACTATGATCTTTGGGGGCCTCCTTTTTGCAGTTTTGGGGAAAGATCCAGTTCAGTCGATTGTCACCATTTTTTGGGAACCCTTGTTCGGTGAATTCGCATTCTACTATCGCCCTCAATTGTTAATCAAAGGTGCGCCACTGGTGTTGATCGCGATTGGCCTTGCCCTTGGATTTAAGGCCGGAGTGTGGAACATCGGCGCTGAAGGGCAGTACATTATGGGTGCCATTTTCGGTGCAGGCGTTGGTTTGGCATTTTATCCGACAGAAAGCGCTTTCATCTTTCCGCTTATGATACTGGCTGGTGCTTTTGGTGGATGGCTGTGGGCAACGATCCCTGCCGTTTTGAAAATTAAGTTTGGCACTAACGAAATTTTAGTATCGTTGATGTTGGTTTATGTCGCAGAACAGTTCCTGGCATCGATGTCTCTCGGCTTGCTAAAGAACCCCGACGGGTTTGGGTTTCCCGGTTCGCGAAATTTACAACAATACAGCTCAGCTTATAACGCGGACATAATTGCAGGCACAGGTATGCATTGGGGCGTCGTCGCTGCCTTCATTGCAGTAATCTTTGCCTATGTCCTGCTCACAAGACACAGCCTTGGTTTTGCCATTCGCGTAACAGGTGAGGCACCACGTGCGGCGCGTTTCGGTGGCGTGAATCCCTCTCGCCTTATCCTATTTTGCCTTGGAACCTCGGGGCTTCTTGCCGGCCTTGCAGGTATGTTCGAAGTCGCGGGGCCCGCCGGCCAAATCACTATCGACTTCAATGTTGGGTACGGCTTTACCGCTATTATCGTTGCATTCTTGGGCCGCCTTCACCCCATTGGCATTTCGCTTGCTGGCCTACTGATGGCTTTAACTTATATCGGCGGCGACATCGCTCAAAGCCAACTTCAGCTTCCAGCAGCAGCCATTCAGGTGTTCCAGGGTATGTTGTTGTTTTTTCTTTTAGCTTTTGACCTGCTCACAAATTACCGTGTCCGCTTCGGATCAAAAGAGGTAACACCATGACCCACCAAACTTTTACTCCTCGCAATATGGGCAGAGCGATGAGGCTGAACTTGCTTGTCATGGGCCATCTTCACTTGACCATTGTTGGCGTGATGAGCATCGTCACCAATGGGATTTTCATTTGTGTCCACTTGTTTCCAGCGCTTTACCGCTTCCTCAAGCGTATTCATCGCCCCAAAATACACCACTTCGCCTTGATGCTGATAGGCGCGGCACTTACTATATTTAGTGTGCAAATGTGGATACACGGAGGTTCGATCTAATGGATCTGTCTGCAATTAATCCCATCATTTTGATTGCCGCCCTCATCAGTGCAGCCACTCCAATACTTTTGGCGGCTACGGGTGAATTGGTGGTCGAACGCGCTGGTGTTTTAAATCTCGGTGTTGAAGGAATGATGATCACTGGGGCCGTTTGCGGGTTCATCATCTCTGTAAATACAGGTTCACCAGCTTTAGGCTTTGTTATGGCTGCACTGGGCGGTGCATTGTTGTCGTTGCTATTCGCATTCCTCACGCAGGTCGCATTGGCAAACCAAGTAGCTTCGGGTCTTGCGCTCACTTTATTCGGCCTAGGGCTGTCATCGCTCATGGGACAAAATTACGTGGGTATTAAGCCACCACGTTTAGCAGATGTGCATTTCGGGCCTTTAACTGATATCCCTGTGCTTGGACCAATTCTATTTAGCCACGACCCGATTGTCTATGTCGGCGTTCTCATCGTAATCGGTGTTTGGGCGACATTAAAGTTTACACGCGCTGGATTGGTATTGCGTGCAGTTGGTGAAAACCACGACGCGGCGCACGCGCTTGGTTACAAAGTCAAACGCATTCGCACACTCGCTATCATGTTCGGTGGGGCCTGTGCAGGAATGGGTGGAGCCTACATTTCTTTGATACGTGTCCCACAATGGACAGAAGGCATGACTGCCGGTGTCGGCTGGATCGCACTTGCGCTAGTTGTATTTGCTAGCTGGAAACCATGGCGCGTGTTGCTTGGTGCCTATCTTTTTGGCGGCATCACACAATTACAACTAAATTTACAAGGTGCAGGAGTGTCGATACCTGTCGAATATTTGGCAATGTCCCCTTATATAGTCACTATCGTTGTGTTGGTGATTCTATCTGCTGACAAATCTCGTGCTCCGGGTTCACTCGGACGAATATTCCACGCCTCACAATAGAGGCACACCACGAATGCCCCGCTTTGGGGCCAATACTAATGGGGAAGTACACATGAAATTCACCAAAATTTTGACCGGCGCTGCGCTGGTTCTTGGGTTGGCTACAGCCGCTATCGCTGAAGATAAGACTAAAGTTGGTTTCGTATTTGTTGGCCCAGTCGGCGACGGCGGCTGGACTTATGAACACAACAAAGGCCGCTTGGCAGTTGAAGAAGCATTTGGCAATAAAGTCGAAACAGTTTTTGTTGAGAGCGTTGCTGAGGGTCCAGATTCTGAGCGTGTTATGACAGAAATGGCGTTGAACGGCGCTGACCTGATTTTCACAACATCTTTTGGCTACATGGATCCAACGATCAACGTTGCTGCCAAATTTCCAAACGTGAAGTTTGAGCACGCAACTGGCTACAAGCAAGCTGATAACGTATCTGTTTACTCCGCACGTTTCTACGAGGGTCGCGCGATCCAAGGGCATATTGCTGGAAAAATGACAAAATCCAACATCATTGGCTACATTGCATCGTTCCCAATCCCCGAAGTTATCCGTGGTATTAATTCTGCCTACATCCACGCGAAAAAAGTAAACCCAGACGTCGAGTTCAAAATTATTTGGGCCTACACATGGTTTGATCCAGCAAAAGAAGCTGACGCAGCCAAGGTTCTTATCGAACAGGGTGCAGACGTTGTTTTACAGCACACAGATTCAACAGCACCACAAGCAGCAGCTCAAGAAGCTGGTAACGTAATCACGTTTGGTCAGGCATCTGATATGGGTCAATATGGTCCACTTCCACGCGTATCATCCATCATCGATGATTGGGCACCATACTATATTGCACGTACTCAAGCAGTCATGGACGGCACATGGACTTCCACAAGCACATGGGATGGTATTGGCGCGGGCATGGTTGGCATCGGTGAAATCTCCAACGCAGTTCCAGCAGACGTGAAAGCAGAAGCATTGGCAATGAAAGCAGCATTGGCTGACGGTTCATACCACGCCTTCACTGGCCCATTGAACAAAGCGGACGGTTCAGCCTGGCTGGCGGAAGGCGAAACAGCAAATGACGGCGACTTGGCTGGCATGGGCTTTTACGTTGAAGGCATCACAGCTGAAATCCCTCAATAATCTGAGTTCAGCTCAAATCAAAGAAAGGCTCCGATGAATTTTGGGGCCTTTTTTTTGTTGTGTTGAGAAATCCTTGATCTTTACGCGGCACCCAACCCTCAGGCTTGCAAATAAGACGTACAAATCCGATATGAAGCGCACAGCAAAAGGGCAGTACAACTCATGACAAACGTCACATCAGAGCGATTAATCCACTGGCTAGAGGGTGCGTTTGCAACCCGCTTCATTCTTGGCGTGATTACTTTCAACGCAATTATTTTGGGCTTCGAAACATCGCAGACAGTAACCGAAACGATGGACGGGCTGCTAAAAACGCTCGACACAATTTGCCTATCGATTTTCGTCGTAGAACTTATCCTTAAATTGATCGCCTACCGTCATCGGTTTTTCACCAATGGCTGGAACCTCTTTGATTTTGTGATCGTCGGGGTTGCATTGCTTCCAAGTGGTGGTGCGCTGTCTGTATTGCGCGCACTTAGAATTTTGCGCGTGCTACGGGTTATCTCTATCTCACCATCACTGCGCACAGTCGTTGAAGGATTGGTATCCGCACTGCCTGGCATGGGATCTGTGGTTGTCTTGATGAGCATCATTTTTTACATTGGAGCAGTTATTGCAACCAAACTGTTTGCTGACAGCAACCCTGAGTTCTTTTCATCCTTAGGCGCTTCTGCCTATTCGCTTTTCCAAATTATGACTTTGGAAAGCTGGTCGATGGGAATCGTTCGTCCTGTCATGGAAACTTACCCTTATGCGTGGGCATTTTTCATACCTTTCATCCTAGTTACGACGTTTTCGGTTGTGAACTTATTGGTGGGTCTGATCGTAAATTCGATGCAAGAAGCCTCAGAACGAGAAGCTGTGGACGAGACAGCGCTACACCGTCAGGAACTTATGGCACGGCTATCGCGTATAGAAGCTCAACTTGAGAAACTGGGTATCAAGAAAGGATGACTTCGCTTTCGTTAGAGTCGCAGAAAAATTTCAATAGATTGCGCCCTGAAAATTCTCATGTCACGATCAACTTGATCCTGGAAAATTGAGATTTGAATGACAAACATTATTATAATTGGTGGTGGTATCGCAGGCATCTCAGCAGCCGCACGAATGTCAATACATGCCAATGTTACAGTGTTAGAGGCCGAAAGCTCACTTGGCTATCACGCATCAGGCCGTTCGGCCGCATTGTTTGAAGAAAACTATGGTTGTACGTCAGTCAAAGCCCTCAATCGTGCCAGCGCGGATTATCATCACACTGCCAACGGTGGATATTTAACGCCGCGTGGATTTTTGATCCTTGGGCGTAAAAATGAAAATGAGATATTCGAGCGCGATATTGCTAATTTAAAGACCACTGAAATCTCAACCACCCAAGCGCGCCAGCACGTTCCAATACTAAACGATAGCGTTGTCCGTGCTGGTTATCATGAAAATGCATATGATCTAGACACTGATCGAATGATCCAAGATTTTGCGAAGACAATTAAAAGCAATAGTGGACAAATTAGTCTCAACTCCAACGTTGATGAAATCACATTTCATAACAACCGCTGGCATGTGAAATGTGGGGATCAAGTTTTCACATCAGATAAACTTGTGAATGCTGCCGGTGCCTGGGCTGACCGAATTGCTAACTTGGCTAATATTACTCCGCTTGGGATCACCCCATTACGCCGCTCAATAGCCCAAACGCCTGGCCCAACAGGCCATGACATTTCAACCTGGCCAATATTTTTTGGTGTTGGTGAAGCATGGTACGCTAAACCCGAAGCAGGAAAACTTCTGATCTCGCCAGCAGACGAAACCTTGGTGGATCCCCATGACGCTTATGCTGATGATACAATTTTGGCAGAGGGGATCGATCGCTTCCAACAGCATGTTACATATGAAGTTACTCGCGTTGAAACAACATGGGCGGGTTTGCGCAGTTTTGCTCCAGATCGCACATTAGTTTTAGGACGCGACCCAGCTAACCCAAATTTCATTTGGTGCGCAGGGCAAGGCGGATATGGTTTTCAAACAGCCCCTGCAGCATCGCAATTGGTCGCGGATATCGTATGCAACCACCAATCAGAATTACCCATTGATATAATAGATGCGTTGTCACCTGGCCGGTTCACAAAATGACACCAAGAGTGCTGCCACCAAGTGCTAGTATCGCTCGTCGAACTGAGGGTAGCAAAAAGCTGTTTGCGCCCTCTGCAGAACGCAATGCACATACTATTTGCGCCGCTTTGAAAACTGTCGCGCCAGAACAGGGCAATGCCCTTGAGTTAGCGAGTGGGACCGGTCAGCATATTGTTACCCTCGCCCAGGCAACTCCAAATATTCGGTGGCAGCCAACTGAAGTTGATCGAGACCGAATAACCAGCATTCAAGCATATATTGATGGAACCCATTGCAACAACATAAACAAACCTGTTTTTCTAAACGCCACCCGAAGCGGTTGGAGTTCCACAATTGATCCCATGAGTCTCGTTTTACTCTCAAATTTACTGCATTTAGTAAGTGATAAAGAAGTCGAAACCCTCGTCGCTGAAGTCGCGGCCTCTTTGTTACCGGGAGGTCGCTTTTTCTTATATGGCCCGTTCAAACGAAGTGGCGAATTGATCAGCCTGGGTGACAAAGAGTTTGACACAAATATCCGTACATCAGCTCCAGACGCAGGTTATAAAGACGACCAATGGATAATTTCACATGCAACCGATTTCGGATTGCTACTGGACAAAACCATTGAGATGCCCGCAAACAACTTGGCTTTGGTATTTGCCAAATTAGAATAGAGCAGGCTTTCACCTGCCCTATTCAACGCTTTTAACCGTCGACACGAATTGTTGTGTTCTTCGGATCATAGGGGCTATCAACCGTAATCTCGGCATCCCACATTTGATCGAACATGCGCACCTTTAGCTTAGTTCCTACTACAGCCAAAGCTTCGGGCACGTACCCCATACCGATCGACTTATTGAACGCAACTGAATAGCCACCTGATGTCAAACGCCCAACACGACTACCATCATGATACAGCGCCTCACGGCCCCAAGGATCAGCATCACTAGGGCCTTCAATTAATAGTGTTACACACTTGCTTTTCACTCCATGAGCCAACATCGCTTCTTTTCCATGGAACTCTTTGGAAAGGTCGATAAACCTCGGCAAATCAGCCTCAACCGGTGTCGCGTCACGGCCCAGCTCTGTACCGAACGCGCGATAGGATTTCTCTTGGCGCAGCCAGTTTTGAGCACGCGCACCAACTAGTTTCAAACCATGTGGCTCACCCGCAGCCACGATTTGATCCCAAAGATAATTCTGCATTTCAATAGGGTGGTGAAGTTCCCATCCCAACTCGCCCGTGTATGCAACGCGAATTGCGCGGACTGGACACATTCCCAATTCGATATTGCGCATAGTGAGCCATGGGAACCGTTTGTTGGAAAGAACGGTCGACGGATCACCATCTTTAATCAAGGTATTCAGAACACTACGGGATTTTGGACCCGCTATAGCAAAGACGCCCCACTGAGTAGTCACATCGTGACATTCAATATACCCAAACTCTGGTGCTTTATCTTCGATCGCTTTACGTAAATAATCGCTATCGTAAGCAGTCCAAGCGCCCGCAGAAACAAGATAGTACTCATCTTGCGCAATCCGAACGATCGTATACTCAGTTCGTGTTGTTCCCGCGACAGTCAGCGCATAGGTTAAATTGATGCGGCCAACAGACGGCAGTTTGTTACAAGTAAACCAGTCTAAGAACTCAGTCGCACCCGGCCCTTTGACAACGTGTTTGGTAAAGGCCGTGGCATCAATTAGGCCAACGCCTTCGCGGATTGCCTTGGCTTCCTCCACTGCATGTTCCCACCAGGCACCCCGACGAAATGAGCGACTGTTATGGTCAAAGTTCGCAGGCGCTTCCAAAGGCCCGTAATAGTTGGGACGCTCCCAGCCATTCACAAACCCAAATTGTGCGCCAGCCTTAGCTTGGCGATCATATACAGGTGCTGTGCGCAATGGACGGCACACTGGGCGTTCTTCGTCAGGGTGGTGAACCACATAGACATGATCATAACATTCTTCGTTTTTGCGTGCTGCAAATTCCGTTGTCATCCAATCGCCGTAGCGCTTTGGATCAAGAGAGGCCATGTCGATTTCAGCCTCTCCCTCAACCATCATTTGCGCAAGAAAATAACCTGTACCACCCGCAGCTGTGATCCCAAATGAGAAACCTTCTGCTAACCACATATTTCGCAAACCAGGTGCCGGACCAACCAAGGGGTTGCCATCTGGGGTATAACAAATAGGACCATTGAAGTCGTCTTTAAGGCCAGCTTCTTCACAGGATGGAATGCGATGGATCATCGCCATATACTGTTCTTCAATCCGCTCGAGATTAAGCTGGAAAAGATCAGCACGGAAGCTGTCAGGCACACCGTATTCGAAACGCGCTGGCGCGTTCTTTTCATAAACCCCCAATATCCAGCCACCGCGCTCTTCACGAACATATGACTGCGCATCAGCATCGCGAATAACGGGATGCTCTGAGTTACCCGCAGCACGATGCTCGACCAATGCCGGATCTTGCTCCATTACAATAAATTGGTGCTCAACCGGAATCGCCGGCATCTTTATGCCAAGCATCTTGGCTGTGCGCTGAGCGTGATTTCCAGATGCAGTCACAACATGCTCAGCAGTAATCACAACCTGCTCGTCAGAGGGGATTAAGTTCCCTCCCTTTTCGATCATCTTAGTACATGTCACTTCCCATGAAGAACCGTTCCACTTAAATGCATCTGCTTGCCATTTACGCTCAATAGCAACACCACGCTGGCGCGCACCTTTAGCCATCGCCATCGTCACATCCGCAGGGTTAATGTAACCATCGGTATGGTGATATAAAGCGCCCTTCAGATCTTCGGTGCGGATCAGCGGCCACTTCGCTTTGATCTCGTCTGGGGTCATGAAGACATACGGAACCTCACATGTTTCTGCAGTCGATGCATATAACTTGTACTCGTCCATACGCTCTTCGGTCTGCGCCATCCGAAGGTTACCAACGACGGCAAATCCCGCGTTTAAGCCAGTTTCTTCTTCAAGGGACTTATAAAAATCAACCGAATATTTATGGATATGGGTCGTGGCATAAGACATGTTAAACAGTGGTAACAAACCAGCAGCGTGCCAGGTCGATCCGGACGTTAGCTCATCGCGTTCCAACAACATGACATCATCCCATCCAGCCTTCGCCAGGTGATAGGCAATCGACGTCCCGACGGCTCCGCCGCCAACAACCAATGCTTTGACCATAGTTTTCATGAACGCGACTCCCTAAACCTATAATTAAAGGTGTTATAAAACGCATCCCGCCAAAACGCGCCAGTCCCCCGACAGGTCATGTTAAAAAACCGACCTTCCTTGATAGTCTGGCTTCATCTTGCCAAATAAACTCTGCGGGAGGAGCGCAATTAGTGGGGGCAAGCCCCCCTCTATTTCAATTGCACACAGTGACGCCTTCAACCACGGACTACTTTACCAGGGTTCATGATCCCATCAGGATCAAGTGCACCTTTTATTGCGATCATTGCATCAACGGTTGCGCTTCCGAGTTCGCGTTCAAGATAAGGCATTTTGCCTTGGCCGATGCCATGCTCACCTGTACATGTCCCATCCAAAGAAATCGCGAGATTGTTCAGCCAACTAACAAACGTAGCTGCTCGCATTATTTCGTCTTCATTCTCTTTATCGATAAGTAAAAGACAGTGGAAATTTCCATCGCCGACATGGCCTACAATTGGGGAAATAAATCCATCTACTTTAAGGCGTTCTTGTGTAAGGCTCACACACTCTGCAAGTCGCGAAATTGGAACACAAACATCCGTTGAAATCCCCATAGCGCCTGGGCGCAGTTGTAGAGTAGCCCAATAAGCATCGTGGCGCGCCTGCCAAAGCTTATTGCGCTCCTCAGTGCTTGTGGTTGAGGTATAATCCCTACCTCCCTGATCTTCTGCAATTGATCCGAACATTTCTGCTTGTTCAATAACACCTGCATCAGAACCATGAAACTCTAATAACAACAAAGGTTCTTCTGGTAAATCTAACTTTGAATACGCATTGCACGCTTTAACTTGCAACGCGTCCAACAATTCAATCCGCGCGACGGGAATACCACATTGGATGACTTGCATTACAGTCTTGCACGCTGCATCCACACTGGGGAAAGTACAGCGTGCAGAACTGATAGCTTCAGGAATACCCTGAAGTCTTAATGTTATCTCGCTAAATAGGCCTAACGTACCCTCAGAACCAACCATCAGTCGGGTAAGGTCATATCCCGCAGACGATTTCTTAGCCCGCTGTGCTGTTCGCACAACGCGCCCATCCGCCATCACAACTTCAACGGCCATGACGTTATCTTTCATGGTTCCATAACGGACAGCGTTGGTGCCGCTCGCACATGTTGCAGCCATGCCGCCAAGCGACGCATTAGCACCGGGATCAATCGGAAAGAACAAGCCTTGATCGCGCAAATGGATGTTCAGCTGTTCGCGTGTCACCCCGGGCTGAACAACACAGGACAAATCGTCAGGATAGACCGCCAAAATTTTATCCATTTGCATCACATCAATGCAAATTCCACCCGCAGGCGCGTTGACATGCCCCTCAAGTGAAGTTCCAGTACCAAATGGAATTACAGGTACTTTGTGAGTAGCACAAACCTTTATGATCTCAGAAATCTCATCTTTATTTTGAGCAAAAACAACAGCATCGGGCCATTGGTTTTCTAACCATGTTGTCGTGTGTCCATGTTGCTCACGTATCGCGTCACCTGTTTGGAATCTATCTCCAAACTGCTGCTTAAGGACACCAACGACGGTTGCGATCCCTTCCTCATTGCGCGGCATTCGATGATTAATGGCCATTACATTTTCCTTAAATTCTACTCAGCGTATTATTTGTTTAAAGCATAGACGGAACGACTTGATCCGGAGGGCGGTGGCCATCTTGAAATGTTTTAATGTTGATGATGACTTTTTCACCCATTTCGATCCGGCTTTCGATTGTCGCAGATCCCAAATGAGGCAACAAAACCACATTAGACATCTCACGCAAGCGCGGATTTACTTTAGTACCCTTTTCATAAACATCTAATCCAGCTCCTGCGATTGCGCCATCGCGCAGCATCCTTGCAAGCGCATTCTCGTCGATAACTTCGCCGCGCGATGTGTTCACAATCACTGCACTTGGTTTCATCAATTTGAGACGCCGCGAATTCATAAGGTGGAAAGTCGATGGGGTATGGGGACAATTTATGCTAATCACATCCATTCTAGCAACCATTTGATCTAGGCTTTCCCAGTATGTTGCGTGCAACTCATCCTCAGTTTCGCGACGCAATCGCCTTCTATTATGATAATGTACTTGCATTCCAAATGCCAAAGCGCGTTTTGCAACGGCGCGCCCAATCCGGCCCATTCCTAAAATTCCAATCCTACGACCGCCGATACGACCGCCTAGCAACGCCGTCGGTGACCACCCTTGCCATGTTTCAGTTTGCATTGCAGCAAGACCTTCGGGAATACGTCGCGTGATGGCGAGGATCAGGCCCATTGCCATATCAGCCGTATCTTCAGTTAAAACACCTGGCGTATTTGACACCAAAACACCACGTTCACGCGCCGTCTCGACGTCTATATTATCAACTCCAGCACCATAATTAGCAATCAACTTGAGCTGTTGCCCAGCTTGCCCAATTAATCCAGCATCAATGGTATCTGTAATTGTGGGCACCAAAACGTCAGCGGTTTTCATCGCCGCAGCCAGTTCATCCCGCGACATTGCAACGTCATCAGTGCGTAGCCGAACATCAAACAACTCAGACAGTCGTTTTTCAACGAGCTCGGGTAATCGTCGCGTCACGAACACACTTAACCGATCCTGTGACATCTCATCCCCTTCACACTTGGCCTCTACCTACTCTTTATGGCATGGTGGCGGATGAAGGACCTAGGCACAAGAACCTCCCTTACAATCAGGTCTAAAAGTTAATAATTAAAATAATAGGCCTATGATATGAATAGAAAAATCGCATCTATAGGATTGAGTACTATATCCGTGATGCTGTTCGCAGTCACAGTAGCATCTGCACAAGAACGCAAAGGCAAAGTTACAAACCTGCCGTTACCGCGTTTCGTTTCATTAAAAACCTCAGAAGGAAACGTGCGACGTGGCCCATCATTAACACACAGAATTGACTGGGTTTTCAAACGCCGCAGCATGCCTTTGCGCGTGACAGCAGAACATGGACATTGGCGCCGTGTTGAAGACCGTGACGGCCTTGGCGGCTGGGTGCACTATTCACTATTGTCTGGTGCCCGTTCAGTCATCGTTGATAAAGATCTCCTTACTTTGCGAACGCGACCAGATACAAAAGCACCAGAAACAGCTGCACTAGAAATTGGTGTCGTTGCTCGTCTTGGCAAATGCAACTTGGAATGGTGCCGGCTTACTTCAGGCGGTTACAAAGGCTGGGTGCCGAAAACCCACATTTGGGGCGTTAGCCCTGATGAAATTCGCGATTAAAGAGGCAGTGGGCTTTGCTACACGCGCACACAATTGGTGAACATCATTCAATGACTGGCATTCTGGAAACTACTGGCTAAACTGAACTTAACAAATCCAAACATTAGAGGCATTACATGCGCACCGTTTCATATTCTGCATTCGGCAAAGCTTCAGCCGTCCTTGAATTGGCTGACATCGAAATGCCTGAACCTACCGAAAATGAAGTCGTCGTTGAACTGCGGTTTTCGGGTGTTAACCCCTCAGATGTTAAGGCGCGCGCAGGCCGCCCTGGAATGACCAAGCCTGCTTTTGAAACAATAGTTCCACATAGTGATGGCGCAGGTATCATCACTTCGGTGGGCTCCAGTGTTTCCAAAGATCGGATCGGTCAGCGGGTCTGGATTTGGAATGGGCAATGGCAACGACCTTTTGGAACTGCATCATCTCATATTGTATTAGATCAAACTCAAGCAGTACCCCTATCTGATGGTGTTTCTTTCGAGGTCGGCGCAGTATTGGGCATCCCAGGGCTAACGGCAGCACATGCTGTTTTCGGACATGGTGAAATAAGTGGTTCTACCATTCTTATTCAAGGCGGTGCTGGAACGGTGGGGCTCCTTGCAGTCCAACTTGCAAAATGGGGTGGTGCAAAAGTTATTACCACTTGCTCGGCGCAAGACATTGCGCATTGCCTTTCAATTGGCGCTGACCATGCCTTTGATTACAAAGATACTGAATTGGTTTCAAAGGTCCTGGAGGCGAACAAAGGAAACTTAATTGACCGAGTGGTCGAAGTAGAGTTCGGCCTGAACATAGCGTCTGACGTAGCTCTTATAAAATCTAATGGAATCATTGCGGCATACGGATCTGCTAAGTCGCTAAACCCTCACGTTCCATTTTTTGAAATGCTGTTTAAAGCGGTGACACTCGACATAATTTTAATATACCTTTTGCCACTTAAAGAACGCCTTTCAGTAATTTCCCGATTGAACCAAGCATTATCAGACAACGCGCTAACTTGCCCAATTGCAAAGATTTTTCCGATAAATATGACATCACACGCTCATGAACTGGTTGAAAGCGGTGCCCGTGACGGCGCTGTATTAATAGACGTATTCAATTAAGGCGACAGTACATTGGCTAATTTACAAACAGATAAAATTTTTCAAAAACGGGTCTTGCGTACCGATTAAGCTAGGACTATCTAGCGTACAGGTTTTGGGATGTGGCCTAGCGGTAGGGCACCTGTTTTTGGTACAGTAGATCGTAGGTTCGAATCCTACCATCCCAGCCATTTAGCCTAAAAAAATATGATTTTAGTCTGTTTAGATTCCGTGACAATTTAGAGCCATCTAATTTTGATACGCTCAAGTTGCGACCTCACCTTTTCAATATTAGGCTCACTCCGTTTCAGAAGTTGGTATTTGGTTATGGTATAAACATCTATTTTTTAGGGAGGAGGCGCACCCCTGAATTCAGGTCAGAAGCCTATGACTCTGCAGCTTCAAATTGAAGCGGTAGACTGCTGAAAGCAGCGACAGAATATTTCGATAGCTAGCTATGTGTTTAACTTCCTAAAGAACCAAAATGACTTAAAATATAAGTTGGACTTTCATGGCGTGGCTACGATCACTGGCTTGTTCAAAAGCACGTTTTGCATCTCTAATTTCAAAGCTGTGAGTGATAAGGGGGTCAACCACAATTAATTGACTTTGCATCATCGTCACAGCTGTTGCAAATTCAGAATGAAACCGAAAAGAACCACGCAAAATGATCTCTTTTGCGGTCATTGCCTGCATCGGAACCGTCATGTCACCACCCAGCCCGAGTTGAACCAGCGTACCGCCTGGACGTAGACATTCTACGCCCGCGGCCAATGCGGGGGCTGCCCCTGAGCATTCTAAGTGGACATCAATTTGACCTTTGCCTTTATGAAACGAGATCAAAGCATCCGGGTTTTTCTTAATATTAAACACTTCGTCTGCACCACAACTACGCGCCATATCTAAAGTGAAATTTGAAAGGTCCGTAGCAATAATCTTTGCTGCCCCAGCTCGACGCGCTACAAGAATACTCAGGCAACCGATAGGGCCACAACCTGTTATCAGCACGGTCTTACCAACCAGATCACCTGCTTGTTTGACCGCATGAAGACAAACTGCCAAAGGCTCCGCCATTGCCGCTTGCCCTGCGGTAAGTCCATCAGCAACAACACATTGGCTGGCCGAAGCAACAAGCTGTTGTTGAAAAGCGCCTTGAATATGTGGAAAGGGCATAGCGCTGCCGTAAAAACGCATGTTAAGGCAGTGGTTTTGCTGCCCCCGCAAACAATAGTTACAGAAATGGCAGGGCCTTGAGGGAGAAACTGCAACAAGTTGCCCCACCGTTAATCCTAGAGCCCCCTCACCCAAAGCCATAACTTTACCAGAGACCTCATGACCTAGAACCATTGGCTCACGCAATTGGATTGGTCCAAATCCACCATGATTATAATAGTGTAGATCTGACCCACAAATACCGCCTGCCAACATCTCGATCAAAACCTCTTCGTGGCCGACCTGAGGTACGTCGCGCGGCTCTACGCGCAAGTCATGGGCCCCGTGAATAACAATAGATTGATTTGATGTCGGCATGAATGATTTCTCCGCTGTACAATTAAAATTTATATACAGATACTTACCGATAACAGACAAAGGATTTCTACAATGACACTCGAAATGTTTAGCTTGAATGGCAGCCGAGCTCTAATCACTGGTTCTAGCCAAGGTATTGGATTTGCTCTGGCCCGCGGTTTAGCGAGTGCTGGTGCAGAGATTATTTTAAACGGACGTGATGTTTCCAAACTAGCAGAGGCAAAAATCATATTAGAAAGTGAAGGTACAAGAGTTCATATATTAGCTTTCGATGTGACTAATCACAAACAAGTCAAAGCCGCCATCAACAAGTTTGAGGACGAGCACGGTGCGATTAACATTCTGATCAATAACGCGGGAATGCAACACCGCGGCGCTCTTGAGAAATTTCCAGCAGATGCATTCGAGCGCTTGCTACAAACTAATGTCGCGTCTGTTTTTCACGTAGGTCAAGCTGTTGCGCATCATATGATAAAGCGTGGGAATGGTAAGATTATTAACATAGCATCTGTCCAAACTTCGCTCGCCCGTCCTGGTATTGCACCTTATACGGCAACAAAGGGTGCAGTAGGAAACTTAACTAAAGGCATGGCGACGGATTGGGCACAGCACGGACTGAATTGCAATGCAATTGCTCCAGGGTATTTTGACACACCACTAAACGAAGCACTTGTTGCAGATCCTGAATTCAGCACATGGCTCGCTAAAAGGACTCCAGCTGGGCGTTGGGGCGACGTGAATGAGTTGGTAGGGGCAGCTGTATTCCTTTCATCCGCAGCATCAAGTTTTGTGAACGGTCATACACTTTACGTAGACGGTGGGATTACAGCCTCGCTCTAAGTTTCCCATTCTACATTAAATTTTGTGATTACCTCTTTCACCTGCGCGTCACTCAATGCGCGTGGGGACAAACCCCTCGTCAACATAGCCAACTTGGCAGTATCTTCCAGTTCCTCAATCGCGTAACAAGCTGCCTCAATATCCTTGCCCGCAACAACCGGTCCATGATTGGCTAACATTACAGCGGATCGTTTTCCTGCAAGGCCACGCACGGCGTCACCCATTGCGGGATCACCCGGCATAAAGAAGGGCAGCAACTTCACACGACTTAATTTCATCAAGCCATAGGGCGTCAAATGCGGCAGGAAGTTTTCAGGATCAACATCTGGCATCATCGAAAGTGCAACAGAGTGACAAGAATGCAAATGCACAACCGCACCAGCCGTCGAACGAGTATCATAAAAAGCAGAGTGAAGTGGCATTTCTTTGGTTGGTTTATCACCACCTATCAAATTTCCATCAGCATCAAAACGGCTCAGTTTTGCAGGATCAAGTCGGCCAAAACTGGTTCCTGAAGGGCTTACCAGCAAACCACCATCATCAGTACGAGCAGAAATATTCCCTGAGCTACCACCAGTAAGCCCGCGGTCAAACATAGATTTGGCTAATTCACAAATCAGTTCCCGGAGTTTTGCTTCCTCACTCATAAGTTGTCCAATCTTATTTGGGCGTCATGAAAGAAAGTGGGCGCACCAAAATTGCCCGATTTAAGCGCCAGCGCAATTTTGTGACCAGCCGAATTGCAAAATGTCCAAGGCACCCCAGAAGCAATTTCTACACCTATATCAAGCTGCTTTATACCTAACGCCTGCGTGACGGCTCCCGAGGTTTCCCCCCCTGCCACGATGACCCGCCTGGCACCGACGTCCCGAGCTGCAACGGCGCATGCGGCGAGCGTTTGCTCGATCAGCTCACCCACTTTCGCCGCACCTATTTCTTTCTGCGCGACCTTAACAATCTCTGGCACAGCTGTCGCGTATATTAACGGAGCTGTAGTCAAGTCTTGTTTTGTTAGCCATTCCAAGACTGGATCGAGACCAGTTTCTATCAATGAAAGTGGATCTAAAAAATATCCCGGTGCACCGCTAGCGATATATTCGGAGACCTGCGTATTGGTCATTGCAGAGCAACTGCCTGACAGTATTATTGTTTCCTTAGATATCTCAGGGTTTTGCATCTGAGGCGCATCTGCTGACAATGTTCCATCCGCAAGATAAAGTGAGGGCAAAGACATAGCTAATGCAGATCCGCCCGTCATTAAGACCATTTCCTGACAAGCCTCCGCTATGATTTCAAGATCGGCATTGGCCACAGCATCGACTACAACGTGAGCAACACCCTCACTTTTTAAAACATCCAATTTCGATCTTAGTGCAGAGGCACCTTTTGCTACGGTCAATCGGTCAGCAAGCCCGACAGGTTTAGTGACTTGCGGAGACAATAGCCGCATTAAATTACTGTCTTGC
>Ga0206677_10000354_pt1 | contig 42954 bp, 20 predicted proteins | sample M130m12015metaG_FD_155475 | JGI IMG/M metagenome (GOLD analysis project Ga0206677, IMG submission 155475) | Ammonia-oxidizing marine archaeal communities from Monterey Bay, California, United States - M1 30m 12015 | ecosystem: Environmental > Aquatic > Marine > Intertidal zone | place: USA...
ATGTTTGCAAAAAAGAAATAAAAATGTCACACAAAATAGCACCTTCAATATTAGCAGCAGATTTCGGAAACCTTCAAAGAGATTGTGAAATGATAAATAATAGCCAAGCTGATTGGTTTCATATTGATGTAATGGATGGTCATTTTGTCCCAAATATATCTTATGGAATGCCAGTAATTCAGGCTATAAAAAAACACGCAACAAAACCACTTGATGTACACCTTATGATAGAAAAGCCGGAACGCTATATTGAGGAGTTTGCAAAAGTTGGTGCAGATATCATTACTGTACATTACGAATCAACAGTACATTTACACAGGACACTTACTCAGATTAAAGATTTGGGGTGTAAAGCTGGTGTAGTTTTAAACTTAACAACTCCAGTAAGTGTTTTAGAAGATATTTTACCTAAATGTTATATGGTTTTATTAATGTCAATAAATCCAGGATTTGGAGGGCAAAAGTTTGAAGAAATGACTTACAATAAAGTAAGAAAACTTAGACAGATGGCTAATAATCAAGGTTTAAATACTCATATAGAAATTGATGGTGGGGTAACTTCATCTAACGCAAGAAAATTATTAGATGCAGGTGCTGATGTATTAGTCGCAGGAAGCTATATATTTAAATCAGATAATCCTACTGAGACTATTGCTGAATTAAAATCAATTTAATTTCCGTTTACATAATTTCTTAAGTATTCAAAATTTGGTGTTAAATCACCATTTTTGCAAATAGTTGCATTTTCAATTATTTGTTCATCATCACTCATTATTAATGATGGGAGTATTTTTTCGAGCATTTCATTTCCAAAATCCTCTGAGGCATCTTTTGGCAACTCACAAGGTAAATTATCAACAGCCATTACAGCAATATTTCCTTCTTGAAGAAAACTATCTTCAGTTTCAGAAATTGGATTATATCCATAAATAGGGTCCACTATTGTTGAAGGGCGAATAGTTGACGCAACTGGCCCATCAATATCGCACGAAACATCTGCTACAACTTTAATGTTAAAGTCTGAATGTTTAGCATCTTCTCTAGTAAATAAATAAGGAGAACCCGAACTATAATAATGTCCTGCAATAAAAATATCAGCTTGATTAGTATAATCCATAAATGAGGAGCAATACAATTCTGGCTGCTTATAAAATTCATACTTATTAGATTTGGAACCATCAATTCTCACATTGTAATCCATAGTATTAAGGTGAACAAAAACAACTTCTTCAAAAGTTTTGTTTAGGAATTCTGATTTTGAAACCTCTCTGATATTTGATTTCTGAATTATTTCCAAAATACCATTTCCTGCCCTACCATTACCTGTTACAATTATCTTTTCATTGCTTAGCTTTATCTTTCTCATCTCCCCTTCCATTTCCGCTCTATCCTCACAATTATGAGCTGCTTTCAAGTTGTACTTTCCTGATTTCAACCCATAAGTTAAAAAGCCATTATATGCGCCAACAATCCCAGCATAACGGCCAAATCCTAAAAGGCGTTTTCCATTCTGATTTTTTAGCACTTCATAATCCACCATACTAATATTAAGCTCCATCATTTTTAATAACAACTCTCTATTATAAGGCTGTTCCTTTATAGTATGAGAGAAAAATAAATATGTTTTATTTGGTATTAATGAGCTTTTTGGCACTTCCTTCACTCCTATCAACACATCACAATCAGACAAGTCATTAACAACTTGTATTCCTTCTGCTACATACATCTCATCAGGAAAGCACCTAATACCACTACTTTTAACTGCAATCTCAAGGTTTGGATAGGTATTAAGCAGCAATCTACATTGCTTTGGCGTTAGTGGAACACGCTTATCAGCTGGTACTTTTTCTTCTTTTAAAACGCCTATCTTCATAATCATATATATATTTCGTGCACAAAAGTAAAAAAAGCACAACACTTAACTAGTGATTTTTGTAATTTTGCAAAAGTTCATTAATGTATTGGGGCTGACTGGATTTGACTGCAAGTGCGTTTTGTAGTAAGCATGTCGAGCATTGTATTTTAGCTCGTAAATATTAAAATTCACATTTTTAATTGGCGAAAATAATTACGCTTTAGCTGCCTAATTTATATAATTACGTAAGCTTTTGTTTCTTTTATAGGACTTCCTGTCTCCTATAAATCTTGAAACATAATCAAAATCAGGATAGTGGGTTTATTGCTTTTATAAACTTGCAAAACTTTAAAAAGCTAAGGATTAGGTTTGGATTGCTTATTTCCAACCTAATTTCGAAAACCAAAATAAGATAAACATGTAGAAAGTTATTTAATACCTTGTTTGGACGGGGGTTCGATACCCCCCAGCTCCACCAATAAAGAACCCACTCAAATGAGTGGGTTTTTATTCTTCTTACTCCTCAAAAACCTCTACTTGCCTCCATTACACGATATGAGATGTGGTTGACAAATAAAGTTACCAAAAAGGAAATAGAGTCGCTATAATTTAAATACATTTTGTTATTTTCGCACCATGTATATTATATTAGGCAGTGTTTATTATATCTCTATCTTTTAATGGATTCTTTTCTACTTTCAATAATAATTATCTCTGCAACTGGAGTTATTGGAGCTTTCATTAAAGGAAAGCATAAAGACAGGTGCTTTAAATATTTCCAAGGACTTAATTCGCATATATTAAGGTTAGACAATAAAGGTATTTGGGGAATATTTAATATTGAATCGAATGCTATAGAGGTACAATTTACTGAGACTCAACCAAAAGAAATGAATAAACTTACCTTTAATAAAACAAATTTCATTTTATATAAATCAGAGTTTAAAAGCATAACTATGCTTATTCATTTTGTAGATACAGAAAATAATGTTGAGATTGAAAAAAGAGAAGAAGAACTAAAAAAACTACTAAAACCTAATATTTTCAAAAGAATTGGCAGAAAGGTAGTTATCTTCTTTAATGTTGTAAAAGATGCCTTACTTGAAGTTGCTGGTTCAGTAATGACAAAGTCTAAATTAAGTGAAGGAAATAAAGAAAAACTTATTGACACTTTTAAAGATAACTCCTTAAATAATTACTCAGGAGAAAACCACCAGCCTATTTGGGAAAACTATATAGGAAAACATGTTGTTTTAGAGCAAATTATTGATGATAAAAAACAAGAGTATATAGGAGTGCTAAAGGAGTATTCTGCAAAGTATATTTTACTTTTTAATGTTGACTATACTGCTGAAGGTAAAACCAAAAAAGCTGACATTATATTTCCAAGAAGAAATGCAACTATAAGGCATGGAGTAAAATAAATTACAGATAATGTACCCAATAGGAACAAAAGATAAAGATCGTTGCCATAAAGGATTAGGAACAATTGAATTCTTTTGCAGATTTTTATAGCTTATGTAGAGATCATACCAAAAGTGGAAATAAAAAGAAATTTGCGTTTATCTATATTATAACTTACCCAGCAATCATCCTGTATAATGCGTTTATAATTATCTTTTTACGATTCATTTTATTTTTTAGTAATCTTTGAAAATGCTGATGCTAATAACCCAGTAGGAACAGAGACCATTGCAATGCCAATAAAAACAATTATTGCTGAGAAGATTTTACCACCAATTGTTATTGGTAACATATCACCATAACCAAATAAAGCACCTATACCCCACCAAAAAGCATGAAATACCGATTTAAAAACTTCAGGCTGTAATGGGTGCTCAAAAAAGTACATACATACTGAAGACAAGTAAAGGAGGAAGATAGTAGTTAATGTAAAAATAAATAACTCATTCTTAATTGACTTAAAAGCATCAACTATGTTATCTATAGCCTTATTGTATTTAAGTAGTTTTAAAACTCTAAAAAGCCTAAATAACCTAAACATTCTAATCGACCTGGAATCAATACCAATTGCTAAATAGTAAGGGAAAATTGCTAATAAGTCAATAATACCATAAAAACTAAAAATATACTTCCGTGCTGGTTTTGTTAAAAATATTCTTAAGACATACTCTACAGTGAAAATACAAATTGCAAAGACCTCAAATACATGCAAAACATCTCTAAAATCTTCAGACAAATTTGGCAGTGTTTCAAAAGAAAATGTTAGTACAGAAAGTATAATTAATATTTGTATGAAGACATCAAATACTCTACCTCTTTTTGAAGTATCATCAATTACAATCTTATAAAGGTGTTGTTTTATTATTTTCATTATATTTTAAATTTCTGAGTGTAAGTCTTAAAATCATGTTTTCTCATTATCGTTTTACTTACTAAATCGACTTCATTATTTCTTTTATCATATACTAATACAAAAGGAATGTTTAAATTGGAAGATACATCATTAATAACTGCTTCAGTATCAATTTTCATTTCTGATAAATTATCACCAATCTTAAGAAACATATCCTTAAACATATCTCTTAGCTCAGTTTCAGTTATTTGTTTTCCATTTCTAGGGTCATTTAACCTCTCATAAAAATGGTTGGTGAAAGCTATATCAATACCTAAACCTTCAAAAAGTTTATCAGCAAAATTTTCAACTTCTTTAAGCTCATCTCTTGATATATAGTTTGTTGAGTATGTATTCATGTAATAATTATTCCTTAATATATTTTGCGAAAACATAACCAATCCCATTAGTATCTTTATCTGCAACTAATACCCAGCCTTTTATTAATTCATCAGAAACTATTACCTTAGAATCTTTAGATAAAATCTCAAGTATCTCTGCAGAACTAGATGGCCTTTCTCTTACATTTAGATCAATTGTTACTGTTTGTTCAACACCACTAATAATCTCATGCTCAAATTCTAAATTTTCTTTCCCTGCTGAAAAGAATAGAAAATAAACAGCAAAAATAAATATTAATGCAACAAAGAAAAATGCCCAACCAAATCCATCATTAGTATTTCTTTCAGTAATAGTAATATGTTCACACTTACCACATGTAACTTTGTCATTCCAAATTTTATGAGCTGGATTTTTTTTATACCTATTATCTCTAGATCCATCAACATTAGAATGTTTATATGTGACTGATAAATACTCTAATTCTATATTTGCATCTTTCTTTGGAGGAGCCTTTCTGATTATTAACTTTTTACAGTTTTCACATTGTGTAGAATCGACATATTTATTAAAGATATATCTAATTAAAAAATAAACTATCAATAAATATATAATAAATGACCACCAAGGGGCATCTGGAAAAGAGCTCAATAACAATTCTGCAGATGTATAAGATTTCCATATAATTATTCCTATAACTGTTAATCCTAATAATTGTCTCATTTAAATATTTTTTTTAAATTATTAATCAATATTCAATCGCCCATGATATCCTGACATAAAATTTATTTTAATTCACCTACTCTACTAGCTTTACGGTTTACATATTTATTTTTAATCTATAACATAATGAATTAAAAGCTTGATTTCTTTTCAGCATCATTGAAATTATCTTTCTTTCCAAGATCCTCAATTGCCCCAACTCTACTTTTACCTTTTGCATCTGATGCATCCAGTATATCTTTCATGCTTTTTAATACCGCTTTTTCTCCTTCATCCACTTCACCATCAGCAAAAGCAATCTCTTTAGCTACATCATATACCTCTTGACATAACTCCTGATTATAGACGTTCTTTAGTGCATTTAATAAAACAACAATTTCTTGTGACCAAACACCATTAACACCAAAACCAACTGAGGCAACAATCAATTCCATATATAATTCATATTGTTTATCAACTAATTTAATAGATTCTACTTCAGAAAGTTTTGCTATTTTCATTACAAAATTTACAATTTCTTTCTTTTCTTTTTCATCTACATCTGCATCAATTCCACCAGCTACTAATAAAAATAGAAAAGCAAGAGTCTGATGGTCTGTTCTCTCTCCTATTAAATTTTCTCTATAATTTATATCAGGAAATACAACTTTAAATACCTCAATTATCTTCTTTGCTAATTTCCTATTTGAAAAACTTATATATTGCTTGAGCTCACCACTATTATTTACTATAAACTCTATCTTAGATGCTTTAATAATCTGGAATTCATGATTATCACTTCTGACTTTATTTTTTGAGCCATCTCTATTAGTATATCTCCAAGTGTTAATAATTACTTGTTCTTTATTAACATCATTTAATAATGGATAATTAAATCCGTATGCATCAATATTAGCAACTTCAACATTAGCGTAATCTATTGCTTTTCCATCATTAAAAAATAAAAATCCTGGCATAAAAAAAGCATTAACCCCATCATTACCAACCTTAGAATACCAGACACTTGGCTCTATCTTAAATGTTCCATCAATTCCATAGCTTATATATGACTCTTCTTCCTTAAGTTTATATGCACATTCATTTATTTCACCCAACAAATTATTTAACTTCTCAAAACCCTTCTTATCTGATAATTTGTCAAACCTAAAAACCACTTCTGATTTAGTATCTCCACCTATTATTGAAAAACAAATAACCCATAACAAGATTATCATCCACCAACTTAATGCTGACCATAAAACAATAGTAAGAATAATTGTTATTAATAATACAACTCTAGTTTTCTTTGTTTCTTTTTTCGAAACTATTTCAGAAAGTTCTAACATTTTACTGCCTATCTTATTATAGGGTATATTTACATTTTCATGATAATACTCAAATTTCTCATTTTCTTTTTTAATAATAAATTCCATAATTGTTATTTTTTGATTAATAATTTTTTTTGATATCGACTTTGCACTATATCTATAACTACTAGTACTCCTATTACAAAGTAAAATGTTGCTTTACTCATAGGTGTTATTTCATATTCAAATAAATGCATATTAGCTAAATGCCCGCCTTCTGATAATAACATAATACCTACTATAAAAAGTATAAATAAGCCTAGTACTTCAAACATTCTATTCTTCTTTAAAAACACAGTTACCTTATCAGCTAGGTAAATCATCAGTAATCCTCCGATAACAATAGCCACTGCCATGATTGTAAAAACATCTGTAAGAGCCATAGCAGCTAAAATTGAGTCAAATGAAAATACTAAATTCATTAGTATTATTGAGAAAATAATTGCATTAGTAGATTTAGGTTCTCTAGCATCATTTACTGTATTATCGAATGATAACATATGAATAATCTCTGAAGTTGCTGTATAGATAATAAAAACTCCACCTAAAAGTACAATTATACTGTGTAAATTAAAATCTCCTGAAAAAATATATCCATCAAATAAAAATAAAGGATCCTGAAAGTAAGAGATTACCCTAATTAAAATAAATAACAGTACGATTCTTAAAACTACAGCTCCTGTAATTCCTATTTTTCTAACTCTTGCTTGTTGTTGTTCTTCTGCTCTTTTTGATTCTAATGCTATATACAGTAAATTATCTAAACCTAACACAGCTTGTAGTAATGTAAGCATTGCAAGTGTTATTAGGTTTTCTAAAGTTAATAAATCCATTAATTATTTTTAAAAATTATCTCAACTCTCCTATTCTTTCTTCTATTTGCATCAGTTGTATTCTCAACTATAGAGTTTTCTTCACCTTCACCTGAAAAACTCATTCTATCAGCACTAACTCCCGCTTGAATTAGTGCATTAAAAATTGTTTCGGCTCTCTTTTCTGATAAGTTCTGATTATATTCTGTGCTACCCACATTATCGGTATGCCCTACAATTTGTATTTTATATTTTTTATTGTCATTTATCACTTCAGTCAACCTATCTAAAATATTGTTATTAGAAGACTTGATTGTATATTTATTAAAATCAAACAACATATCCTCAATAGTAATAATAGGGGATTCATTAATCAAATCAACAAAATAGATATCTGTGCGACACTGATAATTAAAGCTTCCGGATTGCTTTCCTTTTACATCATACCCATTTCTTAAGTTATGTTCTCTTATTCCACCATCTCCTAAAAGCCTAGCATCTACTTTATAAGGTAATATACTTTCAGAAGCAAGCATTGCTTTTGTATTGCCGTCATAAATCTTAAAACCCCAATCGTTATATGCTCCATTTACTCCTTCTCCTAAATTCTTTGGCTTACTCCATGAATTCCATGAATTCATATCTAATCTTTCAGATACAAAAACATCTTGTTCACCATACCCTTTATGTCCGTTTGATGAAAAATATAACTTTTTTTTGTCTGCACTCAAATAAGGTGTTCGCTCTCCAAATTCTGTATTAATTATATCACCCAAATTAATTGGCTCACTCCAGTAGTCATCAACTCTTTCACTTACCCATATATCAGTATTTCCCCAAAAAGATTCATTATATTTCCATCCTTTTTGCTTGTAAGGTCCATTTAAGGGATTCCTATCCGTAACAAAAAGCAAAGTATTTGCATCTTCAGTTACAAATCCATCTGATTCAAAGAAAATAGAATTTACTGGTTGTCCAAAGTGTTCTAATTTATTTGTTTTCATATTATACTGGAAAATATCACCATTATACATACCTGAACTCGTTCCAGATGCATCTACCCTATATGCTTCCTCATAAATACCATAAACCAATAGTTTATTGTTAGAAAATCCAACAACTGCCTGATGATTATTATCATTTAATTTATTAAGAGGCTTTGCATCTGTGTAAACTCCATTTACTCTTTGACTATACCAGATATCCTCGCCTCCATAAGATCTAGTTTTTGTAAAATCTATTTTTGTAGAAAATTGTCCTGATCTATCCATGCCAACAAAATATAAAACAGAACCGTCAGAATTTGGAATAGGATAATATTCATTTTGTTTAGTATTTATACCTTTAGATAACTTCACTTTTTGAAAATTATTCTCAAAAAGAACGATACTCACATCTTCTGTTTCTTTAATCTTAGATATTTCCTGAGTCTCAAAGGTGTCTACACTATAAGTAATATTAACTGAACTTTGACCAGAGTTACCTTCACATGAAGATAAAATTATCAGAACAAAAGCACTAATATTTAATTTAATTAATCGCATTGATTAGATAATGATTTATTTTATCAGTTAAAAAATATTTAGTTAAAACTTCATTTATCAGCACTTTATTATTGCTTAATTTAATACTAAAAGGCAATTCTTCTGCCATAAAATAAATATCAGAATCTTTTATGTCTTCTAGGTATCTTATTGATGCTTCATGAATCTTTGCTCCATCTTTTAAGGCAAGTAAGAATTTAAACTTTGGTAGTAAAGTTGGTATTTCCTTAATTATTGTAAAATCAATTCTGTCAAAATATGTAAAATCATTCGATCCTTGTAAAATTGACAAATCAGTATACAATAACTCTAATATAATTTCAACTCTTACATCTTCATTAAGTTTATGTGTACAAATATATTTCTCTACCTTGTCTAAACAAATTGCACTACTATCATTCAGCAATAAATTAATGATTTCAAAGATGAAAATTTGACTATCTTTATGTTGGTCATTATTATACCTTACCATCTTGAATAATCTGGAAATATCACTTTCGAAACGACTTGACTCATATTTATTATTATTTAAAAGGATAAAATTACTTAATAATAATGAAAACTGATTCTGAATATTAATATCCGACTTTTTAGTTAAAGTTATTATCTTATCCCTATAGTTCTTAAAATCAGTAGAATTACCGAGTCTTATAGAAATACAAAGTAACTCAAACAACAGGTTAGATTGCAGATTCTCATTCTTTTGCTCAAGAGCTAACTTATAACCTTCAGATGCATGAATATTTGCTTCATTAATTTTCCCATGTTGTAGATAAATGTCAGAGATTTTACTTAAAACTAAAGCTCGTAATAACTTTCTTAGATTTCCATCTTGTAGAATCTCTTGATAAATATTGAGAGCAAGATTGTCTTCCTCTCTATAATCATAAATTTCAGCTAATAATAAACTTAACTTTATTTTCTGTTTATAATTTACACTACCTGTATCTTGGATTTTCATTAAAATATCAAATGCCTCTATCTCTCTTGATGAATTATTAAACAACCTTGCGAGTAATAAATCTCTACTAATTTCCGCATCACCATTAAAAGCAAAGTTTTTTAATTCACTTTCATAGTCAAGAGCTTTATTTACCTGACCAATTTCTAAATAACACTCTACAATAACAAGAATACAATTTAATTTAATCTCCTCCAAGTCAAAGCGACAAGCTAACTTATACAAATTCAAGTAAATCTTTAAAGAGTCCTTAAATTTACCCAATGTAAATGTTCTTTCTGCAGCAGCTTGATTAAGATCTACACATCTTCTATTATATTGTTTTCTGTAGAAATTATTCTCAAATGATCTGTTTGCTAATGATATAAGTAAATTTATATCAAGTTTTTGAATGTCAAAATCATCAATTTCATAAAAGTAATTAATAATTCTATCATTATATTCTTTTACAATTTGTGAAACGCTAATATCTGAATCTCCTTTTTTCTTTATACTAAAATTTCTTATCTCTTTCATAAGTGACCTGGAAGTAAACTCATAAATATCATCCTCATCACTCTTGTCTTTAATGAAATCTAAATCTTCAGCTTCTCTTAATCTATTAAGAATTTCTAACCTATCCTTTCCAATAATATGAACAATTACATTAGCTTCAAATGTTTTTCCAATATAAGCAGCACATTCCATAATAGTAAACAACTCAGCATCTAGACTCTCTATCTTATCTTGATAAATACCTGAAATTACTTTATTAATTGGAAGACTCATTAAGTCAATATTCTTATTTAATGACAATTTACCTGAATGATTAAACATCTTATAAGTATCAATTAATTTAGTAGCCTCTAAAATATGTAAAGGATATTCTAACTCATGATATTGTAGAAATTCTGAGATTCTCATCTCTGACTCATATTCTAAATTCATATTTTTTAAGAATCTGTTAGAAAAATTTGAATAATCTTCAAGTAAATCATTATAAAGAATATTTGACTTAATAATCTTATTTGACTCTAGCTGCTCCATAAAATCAAGATTTCCAGATTCATCATTAAAGTTATCAGTAGTAGTTATTATGAAAGACACATTATTATAATCATTATAATTAATACCAATCTCATAAATCAGGTTACTTAATAATTCTAAGGAATTTTCATCAATATTATGCAAATCATCAATAATTATCATTGCTGATTTGTCCATTTTTCTTAGATGATTTGTTATTTCTTTAATAATAAATTTATAATCTCTAATTGTTTCTTCCTGCACTTTTGTTAAAACATCTATAACTTTTCCGCCAGGGACAACATCTAAAAGTCCCGATTCAGATAATTTACTACTTAACATATTTGCTTGGGATGACTGTTCAGCAAAAGTGCCAGCTCCTAATACACTTTGAAATGCCTCAACAAATGGTTCGTAATCAATAACACTTGTTTCTTGATCACAATCACCATAATAAATTTTCACACTTTCTTCCTGCAGTCGCTCTATCTCAGTAATCAATCTTGATTTTCCAGTCCCCTTCTCACCGAAAACAAGATTTATTTTAAGTATATTATTTGAAAATAAATTTTCAAAAGATGTTTTATTTTCAAATTCCTCAGGTTCAACATACATTGGATACTCAAGAGAATTAACTTCAATAGCTTCTGATTTTTTAAAAAACCTTCTAAATGTATTTAGAATCTCATCAAAATAGAAAGGAATAATACTTAAGATAATAACTGGGAATATTGTGATAAGTACCTCAATAATAGTTAGCCTTATTAAAGAACTATAAAAAATAAAAGTAATTGCTAGCAAGTTAAATATTAATGGAATTATATTTACCTTTTCATTATTAATTAACAACCTAGATGCTATCCTTCCACTTGATTGAGAAGGAATTAATAAAATTAGCAATATTAAAAGATAATTATATAAATATGTAGTACACCCATTTTCAAAAATTTCTAAAGAAACAAAGAACATTAATGATGATATGCATACACCATAAATAATTGCAATTATACTTGAAGGTTTATTTACTGATTCTACTAAAAACTTTAACTTCATAATACCAATATAAGTCAAAACTATAGGAACAATAGAAAATATTATAGCGGTAATTGTTCTCCAAGCTAGAGAGTTATATTCAAGATAATAATCACCTCCGCTTATAGGATAAGTCATTAACCCTAACATTAAAAGAAATGTTACTACATAAGAGATTAAAATTGACGCTAATAAATAATGCCTCCAATCTATCTTTAAGAACCCTTTGAAGGGTATTAAGAGAAATAACATAAAAAGAATGAAGTAGATAAAAAATAATTTCTTTGATTTAAAATTCTGTTTTACATCATATTTAAATGCTTCTGAGTATGCTAGTTTATTTATTTTATTTGATTTTAAATCGAATTCTGAAAAAGTAGCAGAATTATAATATATGCCCTCAACAGAGTCAATTAAGTTAACAGTAATAATACCAATCTTACTAACATCAAATACATTACATAGTTTAGAATAATCTAGATTATCAAGGCTTATTTTTTTAGAACCTACAATATCATATAATTGAAATTTTGGAATAATATAATGATTTGATTCCTGAACTGATACTTGTCTAATGACCTCATCAATTCCTTCATCTGTATAATCTGACTGGATTAGTGTAAAATATGGTAGATTAAAAAGTGTTTTACTTCCCTTTAAATGATTCCCAACCATTTTTACTGCATCTTCAATACACAATTCATTTGCATCATCTATTAAAACATTATGAGGCGTCACCCCCATTATTTGATTAAATAAAGGGAATCTCCCATTCATGTTATCTAAATTAATAGCCTTAATTTCAGAAATATTATCAATCAAACTAAGATTAACACATCTAATTGAGTCAGACAATCTATCTAGAAGTTGTTTTTCATCTAAAAGTTTATTAGATCTATGAGCAAAATCTTCAGCAAGTAAATAATATTTTAATTGATGCTCAGATTCAGTAGCAAACCAAAAATACAAATTTGAATGTTTTTGTAAATCAATAGCATCATTAAGCACAGTATTGGTATCATTCTGTCCTTGAACCTTAATTATTGATATTAGCATTATAATATGAAGAATAAACTTTCTCATTATTTAGTAAATTTTATATTAAAGCCTGATGTTATGTATTGATCTAGCTTTTTATCTAGAAAAGAAGGCTGTTCATTATCATATCTAATTATATAGTTTACCTCATAATCAAGCCAATCATTAATACTAAATGTTAAGTCAAGTTCATTTAGTAACCGAAAATCCCAAATATTAATAATATATGGTTGATAATAAGTGGTATTGTTTAGTTCAATAGAATTAATATTCCTTTTAAAAATCATCATTGAAGTTATTCTATTCTTTTCAGCAATTGGTATATCAGAGTTATATTCCTCACTTTCTATCATTATACCAACCCCTATGTCTAAAGCTAAATCTTCCTTCTTAAGTAACTTTAGCCTTAATCCTGAGCCTAAAAGCTCTCTTTTTTTCACGCCTAAACTAAAACTATTTTGCAACTGATAAAAGGTAAAAGTATGAATCCACTTTTTAATACTATAAGTATGTCTTAGTTGAAGAAATTTATCATTTGAAATATCCTCTTCTTCCTCGCTAATAATATCTACACCAGCCGTCCCTTTTAACCAGTTTCTCTCAGTAATCTTATATAATGATGAGAACTGTAGCCCAGTTTCAAAAACTTCTGAGTTACCACTCTGAATATCAATTGTAGGCGAAAGGATAAAATAAAATTTCTCAACCTCAGAATTAAATAATTTTTCAGAATTAATTACTCCCTGAGAATACCCCAAACTAATAGTAAGGAAAAATATTGACAGCTTTATAACTGTTTTTTTCATTTAAAAATCTTTATTTGTTAACTTTTCTTCATGACAAGAGTTACAACTAGTGTCAGGGTAAAAGAAATCAATTTTAGTGACTGACTCAATACTGTCAATAGACACTATATAATTATCAATATCATTCTCAATCTTAATATTTGGCATCAAATATGAAACAGAAGTAAATTCTTTCAGGTCAAAGATAATCTTAAAATAAAATTCTGGGATAGTAACATTATTCTCACCAATTGCAAGATGATTATTAATAGAATAAAGCACAGGACCTGTAATTATAAGTAAACTATCATATCTCAAAGCATATTCTCTAACTCTAGATTCTAATACTTTCCACTTCCCTCTATTAAAAGATGGAAGTTGTGGTGACATATTGCTCATTAGAAATGATTCTAACATTGTTGTATTGCTATATGTAAAATCAGCACAAGGCGCAATATGACCTCTATCATAACCACTTTTTTTATAATCTTTTAGATTAGCAGAGCCTGTAGACACCTTACTGTCCTGCCTGAATTTATTATTTCTAACAACTTGTGGTGTTTCTAGATTTGATTTATATAGTTTATACTGGACCCAAGAGGCCTGTTCATGCTTCTCAGAATAAGCTAATGAAAATGCAGTATGTTTAATAATCTGATCTGCTAATGAGTCATTTGGAAAGTAAAGCAATTCTTCAGAAATATTCTTGTATGAATATGATTCGACATCTTGTTTTTGTTTTTTTGCTTTACAGCCAATTAAAGTGAATATTAGTGTAATGGTTAAAAAATAATTCCTATTTATCATCTTAAAAATATAATAATAAAAAACCAATCCTTCTATTTATTTCCAATATTAAAAAGCAGTTCTTTAATATCTTTTAAAACATCATCAGCTATACTTTTAGTTTTGCCTTTTGATTCAAAACAAGAATTAATCTCTTCCTGTTTATTTTTATAAGATATATGAAACTCTTCTGCAGATCTAAAAGGATCATTCTTCAGCCCTAGAAATTCTTCTTTAGATAACCTACTCTCTAAATCAGAGATAATTGGCTTTACAAAACATTCACATTTTACCTCATCTATATTATTCCCTTCACAGTAAAGCTCTGTTATATCTTCTATTAAGTTACCTGGACCATAATACTGATAAGCAAAATACCCGCCAATTAGTATAATTAAGATTGGTAATATGATTTTGAAGATTATTCGAGTTATTAGCTTAAATACTATCCAAGCAGCCACTAAAGCTATTATAACTATCATTATTTGCGTTAAATTTTCAGGTGAAAAGTCCATAGTGTTTTTAATTTTTAGTTAATAAATAATAAATTGCATATATAAGTAAGGTAGGAGGTTACTTTTAGTTGGTGTTAGGTTTTAAAATTGGCACATCATCATATAAAAAATAATCTTTTATTTTCTCTTTATGATGAAAATCTCTAAAGCATTTTATCTGTGATGCTGAAAATGTATTTAGAAACCTAAAAACTGTAACTTCATTGTCGTTTGCATGGGGAGTTATATTAACATCATTATTAGCCCGATTTAAATCTTTAGTAAAAGATGTAAAACTTTTATCATTAAAACTCACTTCTATAGTTTCTTCTACAGGTAATGATAGATCTTGATCTTCAACTCTCAATAATGGGTTAGAAAAAGTTTTTAGGAACTCATTCCAACCATCAACTTTATTATTTATATCAAAATAATTATTATTTAATAATTCAGCTAGTGTATACTGCTTCAAATATGAACCCTTTTTATCACTCCAATAAAGTTTCATCTCTTCTTCAAAAACCTTAGCACCTTCCATAAACTCATCTAAGTACTCAGAATTAGTTTTTACAGCATGAAAATTATCAACGCTAAGATTTATTGAATTGCCATTATTTGTGCTATTGTAATATTCTTTAATATTATTCTGGTCTGGAATTTTAAATATATTCTGTGAAAATTCTGTATCTTTAATTACCGCTTCTTTATAAGAACCTGATATTCTTTCTCTTACTTGTTTGACAGATTCAATGAAATTATTTACTCCTTTTAATTTTTCATTTAAAAAAGTTCTTATTGTTTTGAGGATCTCTTCAAATAATTCAGTATTTACCAAATAGTTAAATCTTAATACCCATTTTTCATTATATAAATCTACAATATCACGCTTATCGTTCTTATCCTTTGACTTTATTCTTTTTTTCTCAGAATTATATTCTTTAAAAACAAGATAGAAATTCTTAAAATATTTATAGGAACAAAAAATTGTCCAATAAAATAAAATACACCAAATTAATGAGTTGAATAAATTAATAATTTTCCAACCTTCTCCTTTAAAAATACTAAGAAAATCAGATATCATAAATTTAGAAAGATTATCAAGAGTATTAGTAAAATAACACGCTATAAATATTAATACAAATAAAACAATTGGCAGACCAATCCATTTGTACAAAAATTGTTTTTCCTTAGCTTTTAACTCATATAACCTATTTTTTATTTCGCTTAGCTTATTTTCATTATCTATAATCTTTTCTTCAATTTGATTTATATTATTGAGATTTATATCTAATAACATCTGCCTAATATTATTTCTATTCGCCATATCTTTGAAGTAGCTCTCCTGTTTTTCAAAACTCTCTTCAAGAACTTGATATTTATTAACTAGCATTTTATACGCAATTTCCTCATCTTTTAAATTAGCAGTAAGTAATTCGACCTTATGCTGATTATTAGCTCCATCATCAAAATAACCTAACTCATCTCCCCAAATATTCTTTCTTATTTCTTGATTTAACTTCTCATCAATTTTTCTAATAGTAACTAAATCAAAAATCATTTCAGGATTTGTCATGTAACTAAATGGTATATAGCAATATCCTCCATCCCCCCAATCTTTACCCCAAGAATTTCTAACTATAAATACCTTCTTCTTTTTATTATAGCCAACACAAAGCATTGCATGGTTTGCGTGGTTATCAGTACGAAACTCACCTTCAACTGGCTCAGAAATAATTCCATTAATTTTACCAAATGAATCTTTGATTCTTAGTCCAAACACAAATGGGTACCCTTCTGCAAGACAGGCCAACATATGATCCAAATTTGGAGTAACTTTAAGAAATTGGTCAATCTTGTATTTTTCAGCTTCAACAAAAGCATAGGTATCTGGTTTTTCATTTACCTTTTCTATATCATACGGACAAGTTTCTTCTAAGCAGACTCCAATCTCTTTAGCACTTTTTAATGCTTGAATTATATTACATCCAGTATCCTTAATTTCAATATCTCCTTCTGCATGAATCCTAGCAGTATAATACAGAAACATTCTACTCATAGGGAAGAATTTACCAGTTGCTCTATAAGAAATATATTCTATTGCAGAAGTAATAGCATTAGTTACACAACTACCAATCATTCCTTGATGCTCAATGTCTGGAGACATGTACCTTCTTAAATCAACAGAATCAGGGAGATCCTTAATGTCTGGAATAAATTTTTCTTTATAATCTATTTCTTTCTCTATACAGCCTTGAACATTTACTTGCTCTCCTCCTATTGTAAAATAACCATCTTTTATTTCTTCTTCTTTCTCAATTACTACTTCATTTTCAAGAAATAGATAACTACGATCTAAGTCAAGAATTTCACTCTTAATATCAGTAATTCTACTTTCTTTATTAATTGACTCTTTTCTTATCTGCTGTAAATCTTTAGCATAAATTATTTCCTTAAAACCATCTTCTCTATCTTCTTCAGGAATTGCTTTATATAAATCTTTAAAATAATTTAATTGACCATTCATCAGTGACAATAAGTTATATTCTTCATCAATTATAAAACCATCAATATTTTTGTCGTCACCTCCAAGCATAAGATTTAATAATGCACGGAGTTTAACAAACCCAACTAGCTTAAAATTATTATAATTACTATCATTTTCATTTACAACTGATAATAAGTTCTCATTTAAATTAGCCTTGAATTCATCTTCAACCCTATGTCTACTTGCAGCAACTTTTTGCGTTGACTCCTCCCAGTTATTAGCATCATACTCAGCATCTATCCTTTTTAGAATACTTATAAATTGTAATGCTGTTTCTGTCTTTGAATTTGACAATGCAGAAGATATTATTTTCTTTATATCATCCAAATGTGGAATGTGATTCTCATCTTGACTTAATTTAACTCTTAATTTATCTTCCCTGTTATTTTTGATAAACCTATTGATTCTTCCTGCGATCTCTCCTCTAGGAATTTCTATATTTTCTATTGCAGAAATTTCACGAGTTAAGTACGTAATCCGTTCATAATCACAAAACTTTTGCCAAACTTTATCTTTATCATATACTAATGATGCATAACCAAAGGTATTATATATTATCCTACTCTCACCCTCAATAGTATGATTTAAAATAGAATCTGAGGTTATATTCTTTGTCTGATTACTTATAATTTTCTTTGTTAATACAGATGTATGATAAATTATATCATTTTTGTCATGGCCACTAAAATCATTTGGTCCTATTGCTGACAATATAGTAAATGAGTTTACTGAAGGTTGATCTTGGAGATTATTAGATAGAAAATGATCTAGTTCTGAAAGACAAGCATATGATCTATTTGGATCTTCATCTAACAGATCATAATTTATACATATTAAATAAATTTCTATTGAGTCATAAGGTTGTTTAGCGATTATTTCCAATGTTTTTTGAATAATAATAGAAGAAATATTGTCCCCTAAACTAAAATAAATAATAATCTTTTTCTTGTCATATATTTCTATATCCCTTAGCTGAATCAATTCAAGGGAGTTACTCTTATTGTAAATATATTTAACTCCTTCTGTAATTAACTCTTTCAGTTTAATTAAGTCATTATTTAGAATTTTAAAATTATCCTTAAATGAATTATCCTCCTTAAAAGGTAATGCTCCAATAATTTTTCTTTCTTGATTACTTGAACGAAATGTTAACTCATTACCTACAGAGATAGAAGCATGTAATTTACTTAATTTTGGATTCTCACGATTATATATATCATGATTACGATCTGATAAAACTGAACCAAAATCACCTAAGCCAATAAACAATGAAGGGCTGATTGGCATTATTTCAAGTATTCACTAATTGTTTCAATTCTAAGCGCTTTTATGAAATCTTGTTCAGCACTAATTACATCAAGGACTTCTTTATCTCTTGGGTCATTAGATCTTTTTAATGCGCTAAAATCTTTATTTAACTGCGAATATTTTTCTACATAATCCTTTTGATCATTTGCTTGAACTTCCAACAGAAGTGCTTCAAAATATTTTATTCCCTTGTTATCAAGTTTTTGCTTAATTTTATCTAAAATTTCTGCTTCAAGATATTTCTCTCTAAATATTTCAAATGCATCATCTCTCCATGGTGTCTCTAAATCAACCCAGAATTCATTCTTTCTAGTCCCTTGTTTGTCTGACTTTACTTTATAATTACCACTTCCACTTCTACAAACTCCATCTTTTTCGTCTGTTATGCTGTTTAAAATAATACCAAAAATCCAGGCAAATTGTGTCTTCTCAGATTCATTTTTTCTTGGAATTAACTCAAAGTTTTCTTCATCCATTTTATCTCTCAATCTGCTGTCAACATCATAACTCTTTTTTGATACGGCATAATAATCATTATAATATCTTTGGATATTATTTAAAGTAAATATTGGTGCAGGATATTGTATAGTTGAAAACATCACCATAGAATAATCATCTGTTACCATTAATTCCGGATCAGAAACAATAGTTTTTATATTATTATAAACATCATTTGTAGCACCTATACCCCAAAGCGATCCCTCAACCCAATCTGCGCCATCTCTAATACCCATCATCTCCTCATTAATACTAAATAATGGTTGACCCGCATTTTTAATGTCTTTGAATATTCGTTGTACATGTGTACGATCATTCTTTTCTACCTCTTTAAGGTAACTTGTAATATTCTGTTTATTTATGTCGCGAATAAATTGAGTGTCAAGAACAAAGTTTTGAATTTCTTTTTTCAAGCTTCCTTCACTTAGGGCTTTAAATAAATCAACCTTTGTTATCTTAAGAAAGGTTTCTAAACTAATATTATTATCATTAATATTCTGGTCTGCTATAATTTTTTCTAAGTGTATCGCTTTAGAAAAAGGTTTAGGCTCTGACTCAGTTATTTTTTTTATAGCATCTTTCTCTTCTACAAAACCAGTCTTTATTTTTTCTATATTGGTTTGCAATGTAATCATTCTATCTTTCGTTTTATTTAGCGCAGCAATAAGTTTAGAATAAAAATCCAATGCGGTCTTTCTCCGTTGTTTTTCTGCATACCTTTCTAGTAAATTATTATATGATGATTGAATTGAAGCAATAATAGGAATACAATTACCCCTTCTTGTAAATATTATAGAACCTTGAGCTTCTATTAAAGACTTAAATTCATCCTCTATTCGTTTTTCAAGATTTATAATGTTTTGCTCAATACCTATATCATCTTCATTCTTTAGTTTAATTTCATTGCTTAACTGATGCTGATAGGTCTTTATAAATGGGTCATCCTTAATCCTATCTATGATATCTATCACATATTTAGTGCCTCCCTCATTTAAGAATTCATTTTCATGTTGTTTTATTATATTAGGAATAAGACTCAATTCCATTTCTCGTAACCAATCATCTCCATCTTTTTGAAATTTTTCAATTGTAATTCTCTTATGTTCCTCTCCATACTCTAATAATTTACTACTTGTATCTGACCCTTCATAACCATCACCATCTAATGTAAGTTTCAAACTTACTGTATTCATGTCTAAAACCTGATCGATAAGTAAATCTGCCTGATCTTCTTTTATCTTCCAATCAACCATAAGTTGCTCTAATTCTTGAGGACTTTTAGTAATATTTGAATCCATAATTAATCCACATAAAACAGATGCAATCTTAGCATTATAGTATTTAGAAACTAACTTTGTGTCATATTTTAATTCTGAGTACCCTAAGCCAACATAACGAGGTTGCTGACCTTTTACGGGCTCAATATCATCAATATCTCTTTTAATATTATCAAATTCAGATTTAGATTTAGTATCCAGCTCTCCTGACTTTAAAACAATATTGTTAGCAACTAACTCCATCAAATGCGATTTCTCTGTATACTCCTTTCCTTCAGTATTTCTGTCAGAAATAAGATGAACTATATCAAAAGGACTTGGACTCATTTCATCAATTGCAATCTTTATGTTATCAGCAAGCACTATATCTTCTTCTAATTTTCCATCCATACAAAATTCTAACTCTCTTAAAGCAGCATATGAATTTCCCCATATTCTTTTCTTTGCTATAGGCTTATCAATGACTTTATCAAATATTTCAGGTAATATTAGATATGCTTGTGAACGAAACTTAATATTCATAGTTGATAATACTTCCTTAACTAAATATGCTGTTTCTAAAAACGTACCACTTCCTGTCCCTCCGGCAATAGAGAATGAGAAAATAACATTTAGGTTCTCTGAAGTTGCCTCAAACCTAGGGTCTGTTTTATAAGTATTTATTTCCTCAACCCTTGATTTTATTTTTTCCTTAATATCCCTAAAATTCTTCATAAAACCAAGTCTACCTAAAGATCTAATCTGGCCTGCTCCTGCTGATATTGATGATCTTTTTACAACATCTAGGTTTTTTTTAGGAAACCATTCTCTAGCAATGTATGGTGTAGATCTTAATAATGTTTTCGGATCTACAACTACCATATGATGAAACTCAGACTCATTTAGTCCACCTACCTTACTTTTGGGTGTTATTCCACATTGGAGATCTTCTTTATCTGTATCAAGTGCAAGATACTTAATAAAAGGAATATTAAAGTTATCATAAGACTCACGTTCTCCAGCGCCATTTATTGTGGCATACGTTTCATAGAGTCTCTTTTTAGCATATTTTAATGCAAGGTTACCTGTCCCTCCTAACCCTATAAGTAATGTTTTTGAAATTTTGATTTTGTCTGGCATAATTTAAAAATGTTTTATGTTAAAATATTGAAATAATAATGATTCATCATTTGTTTTGATTGTATACTCATCTAAATGTTGCATGTGAGATTCTGCAGAAACAGTTGACAATCTGCTTTCATCTTTACAAATTAATCTATATCTAATTTTCTTAGTTTTCCAATCTCTGTAAGGTGTAATAAGAATACTGTGATTAGAGGATACTAACTCATATTGTATCTTACCACAAAATAATTTTGTAAAAAAGTTTTCTTTTTCTTGAATTTTATTTCCAATTATAAGTTTTCTTGCATTCTTTTTTATGAATATTGTTGAATCTTCAGGTTCAGATATATTTAATCTTCCTTTCTTTGAAAAAGCGGGATAATACATCTTTTTTAGTAATAAGAACCAAACTACTGAAGATGATAATAATATTACTATAAATATATTTAGCCATATTTTCAAAAGAGCTGGTTTTTCGTTGACTGGTAATTCTAATCTTATTTCTTCCCCATTATTAATCTCTGCTAAGTCAAAAGCTCCTTCATTAAGATGTACATCTAAAAAATAATTCCCCTCATCAACAACATCAGTATTAACTTTTAATTTAATTTCCAGTTCATTATTTTCACCTAAATCGTTATAAAAAACCCTTAATGTATTTGTATTTTCTGAAAAACTACCGATATTAGAAGAAAAACTAAACCCACTAGAACTGTAGCTATTATTCTCTATGTCTTTTATTATAAAAATAATTTCAAAATAAGGATTATCATTTGATGAACTTATTTCCATCTCAATGCCAGAGACATAAAAAGTAGTTTCACCTTGCTTCTTATCTAGCCATAAGAAAGATGCAGTATTATCAATCTCATTTAAACTTATAAGGTCTAATTTAGTATCCTCCTGCCCCTTGTTTAAAAAACTATAGGCAAACACTGAGCCTAAAACAACTGCAACAACTGACACTATTGTTATTATACTTTTGCTCATTATTTTACTATTATTTCTTTTATATTAAGTTTAGATAATTCTTCTCGAATAACACTCAATTTTACAGGTGAAATAGTGAAACTATAACATGGCTCACCTGTCAAACCTTCAAAAGACAAAGTAGTTGATTCAGTATTTCCTTCTTCTATATCTAGATCACTTAAAGGTATAGTAATAGATTGATTACTATAAATATAATCCTGATTTAGTATATTAATTCTATTATTAGAAGAACTAACTCTTATTTTAAAATCTACAGGTGGTAATTGGGTTTGATTATTGAAAGAAACAACTAATTCATGTGCATTCTCATAAGAAAGCAAACGATTTGGATTTACAGGAGTTAAAGTACTAAATATTGTCATTTTACAATCAGTGGGGTATGTTGTAATTACACATTCACATGGCTCATCTAATCTGCCTGTTGCTGTGTTTAATGTCTTTAATTCATAAATATACATCTTTTTCCTCTCTGTCAAATTGCACCAGTCACAAAATTTGCTTTTCATATCTTTTAGGCAGTCCTGAGAATATGATGTCCCTAATGACTGTTCGCCATCACTAAATATTAAAAGTGTAGTATTATTTTGGTCAGTCATACCAGCATACACATCACTAATAGCTTTACAAATATTTGTACCTTTAGCCTCTGAAAAGTGGCCATTATCAAATTGATCAACAAAATCTAACAATTCTTGCTGTTCAGACATATTTAATGTTTTACGAACTACCGGGGTGTATTCTTTTCTAGCAGGATTTTGAAATGGAATTATCTTAACATTTGACTGACCATTTAAAGGAATCTCACGTATCACATCTTTTAATAGTAGTTTTGTTTCATCCCATATATCCTTGTTTGCGTTATATATTGTATCTCCATTTGGTTTGAAACCAACAGTTCCTTTCATAGACCAAGTGACATCCCACAATATGACATACTCTGTTTGAGCAAAACATTGCAAGCTAAAGAAGAATGCAATTACTAAACCTAAAGCCTTGATTTTATTCATCTATTGTATCGCTATTTGTTATGTTATTTAATCCTTTTATCATTCCATCTATATATTCAACAGCATTATTCACTCCATCCTTTATTGTATCATAAATACTATCAACAACACCTTTTGCTTTATAAGAAGAATACTCTCCATCTAAAGTATTAACTCTTGTTTTATCCTCTTTTGTAAAAAACTTCTCATATTTTATTCGGTCTTCTTCTTCAAATTCCTGATATTCTTTATCAATCTTTATCCAATCATCTGCCGAATACTCCTTATGATTTACTTTTACTTTTTCAACAAATTCTTCAAAATTGTTAATGTATGCATTCTTACCAACCTTTTTTATTTGGGTATTAGTCAAAAATAACGTGACAGAACAAACAACAATAACTACTATTATCTTAAGTATTAAAGCTTGTCTTTTTTTAACTCCAGCTTTCATATTATCATTAGCTTCAACAATATGATGTCTTTTAACTCTACTGCTATATTTCCATATAAGCAAAGTAAGGCCTCCTGCAATAAGGACAATAATAACTGTTATTATTAATTCCATTTAGAATCTTTTATTTTTTTATAAATTTTTGTAAATGTAAAAAAATTCTATAAACTTATAACATTTCCATCTGTTAATTCTGTAGTAATAGGAATCAAAATTTCACAAAAATATTTTAATATAACTTATTGTGCATGTAATTCAAGTAGTTTCTCTATAATTTTGTTTAAAATAAATTAAATATTTTTAATATCTATCAGTATATTTACTGATCTATCAAAACTTTACTTAATTTGTTTTATCTATTTGTATTTCAGGTGTTTATCCGTTTAAACGTTTTATTTTGAGAAATTTTAAGAAAAAAAGAGAAGTAAAACTTCTCTTTCTTAAAAAATATTATTGCCAAATCCAATCTTATTTAGGGTCTAAAATCCAACTTCCCTTTCCATATGCGTTTCTAAACTGCTCCGCCTCTGCCCTTACTTTAGAACTAAATGCAAATACATAATACTTCCCATTTACTGAAGTATATTCCAAATCAGTATCATTACTATAAGTATAATCAATAGCATTACTAGCATCAGTAAATACTTGCACAATTACTAAATACATTCCTTCAACTGGATTTTTGCTAATAACTGTAGTGCTTTCAGCTTTAATTGTTGCAGTATCCACCTCAGCTACTACAATTGTATCAGCAACTAACTCCTTAGTTACTAAAACAGTATCTTCAATAATTATTAGCTGTTGTACCACATCCTTATCATAATCAACAATCTCTACTACATTTTTATTATTAATAGTATTTAGCAATGAGTCATACTCTTCTTGTAAATCCTCAGCCGAAAACTCATCATAAAGGTGGTATTTAATATCAAATTCCACCCTTCTGTTATCAGCTCTTTCCTGCTCAGTGGTATTTTTGTTTAATGGTGTATCTTCACCATAAAAATCAATAATTAATCTTCCTTTATTTATCCCTCTACTAATAAAGAAGTTCTGCACAGCTTTAGCTCTCCTAGCTGATAAACTTAAATTATAAGATGCAGAGCCCTCTGCAGAAGCATGCCCTTCAATAAGTAAATACATTTTAGGGTTCTTGTGCATTAATAGCGTTAAGTCTGTTAAAGTAATATAAGATTCTTGTTTAATTACATCCTTATCAAAATCAAATTTTAAATCTCCTAACGCTCTAGTAAGTATTAAATACTCAGCTGTAGATAATTCAGGACAGCCTTGCGCATTCGCATCACCAAATAAATGTGGGCATAAATCAAATTTATCAGGTATTCCATCTTCATCAAAATCAGGACAACCATTAGCACCTTTATCCCCAGCAACCTCAGGGCATAAATCCTCATCATCATATACCCCATCTTTATCCTTATCTTTTATTTCTTCTTCTAACTTCTCGTCTTTTCTATTTCTTTTTTCTAACTCAGAATCTGGGATAAAATCGTAACCAAAAGTAAGCTCGTGCGAGCCATTGCTATAATCAGCAACTTCATTAGTAGAAATATCTAATGAATAAACTGATAAAAGTTTTCCAAAGTCAATTCCTACATAAATTGTAGGTCCGAAATCTTGCCTATATGAAGTCCCGAACCACAACTTGTTTTTTAACTTAAAGTTAATGTTTGCATCAATCTGATTATGGTTAGAAGTAGTTTTAACTAATATAGAAGGATGAGCAGTCCAATCATCACTCAACTTTTTAGCGTAAGAAATCATACTATAAAAATGCCTATCCACTGTATTGTCAGCCGACCCTGAAAGCTCCATATTTGTTGCTAATAACCCAGGTATTGACACTCCTATTTTTAACTCCTTAAACGTGTAATACATTCCAAAGTTAAATTCAGGTATTACATCATCATTTGATAAAAGTGCAGGATCATTAATTGCTACTAAGTTAATTTTTGAAGCCCCACCAGAAACTCCAAAATATAAATTAGAACCTTCAAACTTCACTTTATGAGAGTAACTAATTGAAGCTCCTGATTTATTGAAAGCTCCACCCGTTTTATCACTAAAAACAGTTATTCCCAAACCATTAACTCCAAAACCTTTAGTAATTGTTAAAATTTGAGTGCTAATTGGATTATCAGTTAATCCCACCCATTGTTCCCTAAATGAAGCTCTGGCACTATAAAAATCGTTTTCACCACTAGCCGCAGGGTTTATTGTTGGGTAGTTAAACTGGTATTGCGACTGCAATGGAAATTGCTGAGCAAAACCAATTGTTACAAATACACTTACTAAAATTAATAAACTTATCTTTTTCATATTCTTATCTTATTAATGTAATTACTCCTGTTCTATCCGGATAATTATTATCTTTAAATTTAATGATATAATAGTAGTCAGTTGAAGGAAGTTTATTTCCGTTAGTACTTAATCCGTCCCACTCATAAACTAAACTATTACCTGAGTAATAAAACTCTCGTTCTCCCCATCTATTTAATATTATCACCTCTATTTCTGTGTCAATATCATAAATCGGATGCCAATTATCGTTAGTACCATCACTATTAGGTGAAATAATAATTGGCTCATCAATACAATAATAGCCACCTATATAATCAACATTTATAGTGTCAACTAAAGTACAACCAATATCATCTATTAAACTAATTGTATACAATGAAGCTGATAAATCGTTTATTATATAACTACTAACAACATCATTAGCTAATACATTACCATCTATCGATAATTCATAAGGAGGAAAGCCACCACTAATAGAATGAATTTCAATACTTCCATCTAGTACTGACAAACAACTTGCATCATACACAGAGTATTCAAACAATTCATCTATTGTAAACGAATCCACTTTAGTACATCCAAGTTCATCAATTACAGTTACATTATATGTTCCTGGAGTTAAATTATCAATAAATACTGAGTCCTCTTGGTTTTCCCAGAAGATATTGTAGATACCTACCGCATCTATAACATCAACTGCCAATGTTCCATAACAAGATTGCTCTTGTTGTATACTTATTTCATTTGGAGATAGAATTGTTACAGGAACAGGAAGGGTGCAATCATTCAGATCATTTATAATAAATTCATATTCCCCAGCACTTAAGCCATTAACAGTTGCTGTACTTCCAACTATATTATTATCGACGTCTAATAATTGGTACTCATATGGAAGAATTCCTCCTACAATCTCAACAACTACTACCCCATCAGAATACCCATAACAAGTAGCACTTACAGAAGTTATGTTGCTATTCTGTAATTCTAAAGGATTTATTAAATTAATAAAATTACTCTCAATACAACCATTTGCATCTGTAACATATAAAGTATCATTACCAGAAGGCAAGCCTGAGATAATAATTGAATCAGAAGTTGGATATGAATTAACACCACTACCATATATTGCATCATAAGGTTCTGTACCGCCATTTATCTCCAAGGAAACAATACCATTTGCATCATTAAAACATAATGGATTAACAGCCAAAACAACATAAGATAATGGAGATGGTTCTGTTATTTGAAAAGTTTCATAAGATATACATGAGTTGCTATCCGTTACAGTTAAACTATAATCACCAATACTTAAATCTGCAATAGAATCAAGATTTGAACTATATGCATTAGGTCCTTGCCAATTTACACTATAAGGCACTACTCCACCAATTGTTGTATTTATAAGCATCCCATCAGAAAGGCCATAACAAGAAATGTTAGTTCCGTTTACATTACTGATTAGTTGTTCTGGCTCACTAATTATAATTGTATCATAAACCGTACAAAGTACCGCATCAGTTATAGCAACAATAAAAGTATCAGCAATTAATGTAGTTACATTTGGAGTAGTTTGCATATTTACATCATTCCATAAATAAGAATAAGGTTGAGCGCCTCCATTCACAAAAACACTTGCAAAACCATCAGAACCACCATAACAACTTACATCAGTTGTTGTAACATTAATAATTGATAAAGTAGTTGCTGATTCATTTATTTGAATTGTATCAGTTATCTCACATCCATTAAAATCTGTAATAGTACACCAATAATAACCAGAACCTAAACCTTGAATACTTGCAGTGCTACTTCCGTTACTCCATAAATAAGAATAAGGTGCTATACCACCACTTGCGTTTGCTGTAGCCGTACCATCTGAAGAACCTGTACAGCTAATTGTAGTTGTAGATATATTTGAAAACAGCACAAAATCAGGTACTAATGTAATAGTGTCTGTTGCTGTACAGCCATTAAAATCTGTTACTTCTACATAATATAACCCTTCAGATAAACCAGCAATACTATCATTTACACCTAAGTTACTCCATAAATATGAATAACCTCCAACACCCCCTTGTATTATTGACGTTAAAACTCCATCATTTGCACCACTACAAGTAACAGTAGCTAATATTGTAATATTTGGATCTAATTCATCAGGTGCAACTATCTCTAAACTATCAATAGAAATACAATCGTTATTATCTTTTACATAAATAGTTACCCAACCTGCTGAAAGATTTCCAAAAGAACCTACTGTACCCCAATTAATTCCATTACCCGAATATAAGTAAGGTGAATTTCCGCCATTTGCTGTTACATCAATAGAACCATCTGTACTATTATTACAACTGACATTAAAACCATTATAATCTGACATTATAAAGTTCATTGATATAGCATCTGGCTCAAAAACTGTCACTGGAATTCCTGTAATACTACATCCATTTGCATCATAAATTGATACAAAATAAGTTGTTGATGCATTTAAACCTGTACTTGTAGCGGTTGTAGAACCTGAACCTGACCATATATAAGTGTAAGGAGCAGTTCCACCACTTGGTGTTGCTGTAGCGCTCCCATTTGAAGATCCATTACATAAAGTAGAGTCTGTTGTAATATTTGCTATTATTGAGTCAGGGGAAGATAAAGAAACTGTTGCAGTATCAAAACAACCGTTAATATCAGTAACTATTACACTATAAATTGATGCACCTAAGTTAATAGCAAAACTATCTGTAGAAATTGTAGTATTTGATGAATCGAACCAATTATAACTATATGGAAGACTTCCTCCTATTGCGGTAACATCAGCACTTCCGTTTGAATACCCTACACAAGTTGGGTCGGCAAGTACAGCAGTATTTAATGTAATTGTATTAGGTTGTTCAACAATAAATATTATTTGGTTTTCTAATGTTGTACATCCCGTATTATCAGTAATCGTTACATTGTAAGAGCCACTTTGTAATCCTGTAATAGAATTGAGTATTGTATTATCAAACCACATAACATTATACACTCCACTTCCTCCTGATGGATTTACAGTTGCTGAACCATCAAAAGTTCCATTACAACTTACATTAGTTACACTAATGTTTGCTAATATCTCAGATGGCTCATTTATAGTAGTTGTAAATAAATCAGCACATCCATTTGCATCTGTTACAGTACAACTATAATTACCAGCAACTAAAGCTGTTGCTTGTTGCATTATTTGTCCGTTCGACCATAGATAAGTATAAGGTGCTGTTCCTCCTGTTGGAAAGATTTGAGCAGTTCCGTCTGAAAAACTGTAACAACTAGCGTCAGAAGTTGCAAAAGTAGCAGCTAAATTAAAGTTAGGCTCAGTTATTACAACTAAATCCTGTCCGGCAGAAGGGTTACAACCAAATGCATCAGTTATTAAAACCCAATTATTACCTGCACTTAAAGAAGTAACTGTTTGAGTATTTAAATTACTAGGCGACCAGCTATATGTATATGGTGCAGTACCTCCATTCACATTTACAGTTGCAGTACCATCAGTACCACCTAAACAAGAAACATTAGTTGATGTAATAGTAGTTGTTATATCTTCAGGTTCTGAAATACTAAAACTCTGATTAATAGAACAACTATTAGCATCAGTAAGTATAAATGAATAAATACCAGTAGATAAAGTATTAGGGTTTAGTAAACCAGTAATGCTATATCCTGGTGTTCCACCTTCAGGTGTAATAGTTACAGACCCATCAGCACCTCCAAAACATGTTGTTGCTGTAGTAATAGTATTTGCAATCATAGCATCCGGCTCCATTATTTGTATATTTACTAAATCCACACAACCGTATTGATCACTTACTTGTAGCGCATAACTACCTAATGATAATGAGACGGATGATGAACTAAAGCTATTGTAAATAATTGCATTAGTATTTAAGTTAGTAATAGTATTAGTATAAGTTCCTCCACCTCCTGAGTTTGTCCAAAGAACATTTCCATTATCACCAAAACAAAGAGGTTGAGTTTCAGTATAAGAAATAGTCACATTACAACTAGCTTCACTAATTACAGTAGATTGACTGGAAGTACATCCATTCGCATCAGTTATAGTTAAAGTATAAGTGCCTGAATTAAGATTTGTAATATTCTGAGATATTGCAGTATATCCATTAGTACCCGACCAATTAAATGTATAAGGTGATTGTCCTCCTGAAATTGAAACTGTATTAACCCAACCATCATTAGCACCATTAGAAGTAATATTGTTTGGATTTAACCCAAATGATATTGTTGATGGATTAACTAATAACACAGAACCTTGATTTATACATCCGTTTACATCTGTAGCAATTAAACTATAAGCGCCAGGAGGTAAATTAGACACTGACGAATCCGAACTAATTACGGTATTAGGATTAGTTAAATTATACCAATTATATGTTATTGGTCCTGTACCTGTAACTACAGTTGATGACAATGACCCATCACTTGCATCAGTACAACTTACTGCAGTTTGTTGAATACTAACATTTAGTAAAGGAGCGTTATTAATCTGGACATTATTAAATATAGTTTGGCAATTGTTTGCATCATATATATATGCTGTATAAGTACCATTAATTAAACTTTGTGCCGTCTGTGTTGTTTGCCCGTTTGACCAACCATAAGTATATGGCAATACACCTCCTGATCCATAAATAGTAGCGGTTCCATCATTACCTGTAGCGCATGATACTAAGGTAGTAATAACACTATCCACAACTAACTGACTCGGTTCATTTATAGTATAATTTATTATACCTGAAGAACAACCATTTACATCAGTTACTTCAATGTTATAGTTTCCTGCTAATAATAAGTTAGGATCTGCAATTCCCCAATCAGTGTTGTATGGGGAAGTTCCTCCTGAAATAATAACTGATGCTGTCCCTGTATTGTCATTATTACAAAGTACATCCGTTAAAGTAAGATCTAATTCAATTGAATCTGGTGTAGATATCTGTATATTCCAAATTGCACTACAACCTGAAGCATCTTCAACAACCAAATCATATACACCTGAAGGAAATTGCAGTTGAGTATTTGGGTAATCATACTGAGCTCCATTAATTAAAACCGTTCCATCTGAACTAATTAAAGTATTAGAGTAAGGAGCTAATCCACCACTATTTTGCCAATATACTGCACCTATATCCCCATAACATAAGGGTGCAGTATAAGTTTCTGCAATTGTGACATTACAATTTGGTTCGTTAATTACCTGATTGAAAGTCTGAGAACAACCACTTGCATCAGTAACAATAAGAATATAATGTCCACTCTCTAAAGAGTTAATACTAGAATTGCTATTTGAATAATTATTTGGTCCTGACCAAGAATACGAATAAGGAGGATTTCCTCCAGAAACATTAGCAGAAATATTTCCATCAGATGCTCCATTTACAGATATATTAGAGTAAGATAAAGTAGCAGAAATAACCAAAGGTTCTGTTAATGTTTGTAAAAAGGTATTCGAACATCCATTTCCATCTGTAATAGTAACATAATAAGTTCCTGCAGTTAAATTCTGGTTAATTGGATCATTATGTCCATCTGACCAATTATAGGTATATGGTCCTGTTGTTCCTGTTACGCTATTCACTGTTATATTCCCACTAGAATCGCCATTACAAAGAATATTAGTTGGTGTTAATACAGCACCTACCTGTACTGGCTGACCTACAGCAATAGATACAGATGTTGCACAACTATTACTATCCAATACCATTACACTATATGTTCCTGCAATTAGATTAATTGCTTGTTGAGTAGTTTGACCGTTCGACCAATTATAAGTATATGGAACTGTACCTCCACTTGGGATTGCTGTAGCCGTACCATCAAGATAACCAAAACATGAGGTTGCAACTGATGAAGATGTTAAAGTGAGTTGCTGTGGTTGATCAACAGTTCCTGTAGCATAAGCAACACACCCATTATTATCAGTAATTGTACATGTATAAGTTCCAATTGGTAAGTTTGTTAGTGCTGCTGAATTTTGTCCGTTTGGCCAACTATAGTTATAAGGAAGTGTTCCTCCAATGGTTGTTTGTCCTAAATCAATTGAACCATCAGCATATCCAAAGCAACTAGCAGATGTTACATTTGCAGTAGCAGATAATGAAGTAGAAGGTTCATATACATCATATGTAAAAAAGTATTGACAGTTAGTTATATCAGTAACTTCTACTGTATACTGCCCGGCTACTAAACCTGAAGCATTTTGTGTAGTTTGTCCATCTGACCACAAAAAAGCATAACTTCCATTACCACCACTTATACCCAAGGTAATTAAACCATCATTACCACCAAAACAAGAGACAGAATCAACATTAGCTGTAGCTGAAATTACTGATGGCTCATTAATTGTAATTGATGATGCAACTGAAGGACAATTTATTGAATCTGTTACAGTCACAGTATAAACTCCAGTACTTAATCCTGTAATAGTTTTTGTTGTCATCCCATTATTCCAAGAATAAGTATATCCAGGAGTACCTCCTGTTGGATTAGCGGTAGCAATTGCATCTCCTCCTCCATTACAACTTACATCAGTTGCAGATATAGGTACAACAAGAGGCACTGACTGATCAACAAAAACATTCTGATTGACTGTGCAGTTATTTGCATCCGTTACACTAACAGTATATGTACCACTTGTCAATCCATTTATCACTGTATCTGTTACTGAATTTGACCACAAATATGTATATGAAGGGAAACCACCTACAGCATATACAGTAGCATAACCATCATTACCCCCATTACAACTTACAGTAGAAGAATCCATTGTTAATGTTAAGAGTGTAGGTGGCTGAGTTATATTTGCTGGTGCTTGTTTTGTACAACCATTTGCATCAGTAATAGTACAAGTATACGTCCCTGCAGATAAATTATTAATTGTTTGGCTAGTTGAACCATTAGTCCAAGAATAAGAATAGCCTGGAGTACCACCACTTACATTTACTGTTGAGGATCCATTGTTTCCACCCATACAGCTAACGTTATTTGTAGTTACTGAATAAAATAATTCAGTTGGACTATTAACATTTATGGAAATTGTAGGTATAGTACAACCATTAGCATCTGTAACATCACAAGTATAGGTTCCTGATAAGAGATTAGATAATGAATTAACAGTTGCGCCAGTGTTCCATAAATATGTATAGGGTGTAGTACCACCAACAATAATTAATGCAACATCACCATCATTTCCATTAAAACAACTTACATCATTAATAGTAGTTGATTGTAATAGTAACTGATTAGGTTGAGTAACTGTTATATTCTTTGTAATAGAACAACCATTTGCATCAGTAATTAAACAAGAATATGAACCAAAAGACAGACCAGAAATAGACTGAGTTGTAGCACCATTATTCCAAGAATAAGAATAACCTGGTGTTCCACCACTAGGATTAACTGAAGCGGTACCATCACCCCCTCCATTACAACTTACAGAAGTTTGTTGGATAGTTGAAGTTAAATTAGTAGGTTGACTAATAAAAATATTCCCAGTAGCAATTGTACAGCCATTTGCATCTGTTATAGTGCAATTATAATTCCCTGCACTTAATCCAGTAGCTATTTGGGTAGTTTGTCCGTTACTCCAAGAATAAGAATATCCTGGGGCACCTCCATTTGGAGAGACAGTTGCAGTTCCATTATTACCTCCATTACAACTAACAGGAGTGTTAGATGTACTCACAGTTAAAGCTGATGGTTGACTAATAAAAATATTCCCACTATTTATGGTACAACCATTTGCATCCGTAATAACGCAATTATAACTACCTGAACTTAATCCAGTAGCTGTTTGAGTAGTTTGACCGTTACTCCAAAAATAAGAATAGCCTGGAGTACCTCCATTTGGATTAACAGTAGCAGTTCCATTACTACCTAAATTACAACTTACTACAGTGTTAGATGAGCTTATAGTTAAAGCTGATGGTTGACTAATAAAAATATTCCCACTATTTATAGTACAACCATTTGCATCAGTAATAGTGCAATTGTAATTACCTGTGCTTAATCCAGTAGCTGTTGGAGTAGTTTGTCCGTTACTCCAAGAATAAGAGTACCCTGGCGTTCCACCAGCAGGATTTACTGAAGCGGAACCATCATTACCTCCGCTACAACTTACAGCAGTGTTAGATGTGCTTACAGTTAAAACTGTTGGTTGAGTTATAGGTACAGAAATAACATTACCACTAAAAGCACAACCGTTTGCATCAGTAATTGAACAGGTATATGTACCAGCAGCTAAACCATTTACAAATGAATTGTTTGGCAATCCATTTGACCAGGAATAATTTAAAGGAGGAGTTCCACCACCTGCTATTAGTTCTATACTTCCATCATTTGCTCCAAAACAAGTCAAAGAATTATTTAAAGATGCAAAAAGAGAAATGGGTAGTGGTTGATTAATCATGTAATCTGAAGTATCTGTAGCAACACCAAATGAATCAAATAAAATAATTCTATATGTCCCAGCTGAAAGAGATGTAATAGGAAAACTAGATTGTGGAAAAGTTATAGTTGTTATCACGCCTGCATTTAGCCAAGTCCCATTGCCTAATTGGTTTTGCAGTAAATAATCAAAATCAGACGTAGCATCTGTTGAAACATTAATAGTAGCCTGACCTCCATTGCAAAGGATTTCAGTAGTAGTGCTTATATCAGTTATCGTCTGAGCAGAGGAGACGAAAGGAAATATAAATATTGAGATTAGTGTAAATATCTTTTTCATATTTGAATTTTTAAAAGTTCGCTAAAATAGTATTTTTATAGTTGTTAACAAGTTATTAACACATTATTAATTCATTTTTTTTAATCATGTTTGTTCCATTACATTATCTTGCTTCTTAATAATGTGCAAGATGATAATATTCCTAAAAGAATTACTAGAAAAAAAACTAAGCTTATAACTGATTGATTTTTTCGCATCTTTAATTATTTTTTAATTACTTTCTTATTATATATTTCACTACCACTCCTTAATTCTAATATATAGATTCCTTGAGCAAATCTCTGTAAATCCAATTTATAAGTGTAATTGCCTTTAAATGCTTCTATCATATCTATCATTATTTTTTGCCCAAGAACATCTATAAAACATAAAGAGAAATCATTCTCAGTAACAGACTCAAACTCAATATTTAAAATATTATCAGCAGGATTTGGGTAAATATTTAAATTAGCTACGTCTATATCTTCAATTGATGTTTCTGAGTAATAATACTCAACTGTATCAGACTGACAATGATTTACATCAATTGCAATACAATAATACGAGCCATTTGATGTGATATTTACTGTTTGACTATTAACTAAAGAGCCAAAATCATTAAACCACTCATAAGAGTAAGGTGCTACTCCACCACTTGCATTTCCTTCAAGTTGCATACCAAGCTGTGAAATACTGAGCTCTACAGAATCAGGAGAGATTATCTGAAAGTTCTCCGCATAATAACACCCAACAGCATCTACAATCTCATACGAAACAGAACCTTCACATAAAAAGGCAGGATTTACTCCAAACCAATCTACAGCATATGGGCTAACTCCTCCAGTAATAGTCAAATCAATTGAACCATCACAAAAACTATTACAACTAATCTGAGTAATTTCAGAAACAACCTGAATATTACTAACTGAAGTTAAGGTAACTGTATTTGAATCTACACAATTGTTATCATCAGTTACAACAAATAAATAACTACCTATACCTAATGAGTTAGGATTACTTCCTCCCCAATCAACCGAGTAAGGTGAACTACCGCCAGAGATTTGCAAACTAACAGAGCCATCATTCGTATTTCCACAAGATGGATCTACCACTTGATTAAGCACATCAATTTGGTTTGGCTCATTTACAATTGCAATCTCACTAAAATAACAATTATTAGAATCAACAATTGTATAATTATAAGTTCCAGCTTGTGCATTTACAATATTCGCACCAAACCAATCTACTACAAAAGGAGGAGTTGCTCCAGATATTACTAGCGATATTGAGCCATCATTAAATCCATTACAACTTACATCTACAACACTTTCAGAAACTATAAAGGAATCTGGCTCTGACACTATTAAAGAATCGAAATAAATACAACCGATTGCATCAACAATTTGGTAAACATAAGTTCCTGATGATACTAGTGAAGTATTAATATTATTATTCCAAAACACATAATATGGAGCTGTACTTCCACTAACATTTACAGAAGCCGAACCATTAGTAGCACCAAAACAACTTACATCAACTGCACTTTCTTGAATATTAATAGTAGGTTCTATTATCTCAATTGTATCAGATGTTATACATCCATTTTGATCCGAAACCACATAAGAGTAAGTTCCTGCTGACAACCCATTTATATCTTCAATTGTATCTCCATTACTCCACTGGTAAGAATACACGGGCACAGAACCACTAACCGACAAATCAATAAACCCATCTTGACTATTATTACATAAATTATATCCATTAATATCAGACAAAATAAATGTTGTTTCAAGCATTGTTGGTTCAATTAAACTAATAGAGGTAGATACTGAACAAGAAATCGAGTCTATAACATCTACACTATAGATTCCAGAAGATAATCCAGAGATTGATTGAGTAGTATCTCCATTGCTCCATAAATAAGCATATCCAGGAACAGAGCCTGATACATTTAAATCAATTCCTCCATCACTATACCCATTACAACTTATATGATATCCGTTATAATCTGTACTGGTAGTTATTGCTGTTTGTAATGGTGTGGGCTCAGTAAGTATAATTGTATCAGATAAAAAACAGCTATTAGAATCAGTAACTACTACAGAATAGCTTCCTGCAAATAAACTATCTAAATCTTCAGAACCACTTCCATTATTCCAACTATAAATATATGGAGGACTTCCTCCAATAGTACTTAAATCAATACTTCCATCATTATAACCATTACAACTAACATTATTCCCGTTATAATCACTTACTAAAGATGATATATCTAATGGAGGTGATATATTGTAATCAAATGAACCTGAGGAACATGTAGAAGAAAAGCTAATTGTAGCTGAAGTCCCTACTCCTACAATAGGCAAAAAAGAAGGAATAGAACCAGTACCTGATGCCGCCAAACCAATTGAAGGATTACTATTTGTCCATGTAGCGTTATTATCCATAATAACAGAATCCGTTATATTACCATCACATATATACTGGTCATCAATAGAGAGAATTGTACTTAGAGTAAAATTTATAGTTAACGGATACATACCGCAACCATCCATAGTAAACTGTGTATTACCACTTATAATAGTAAACGCAAGTGGCACATTAGCTGGTAAACCAGGAAAATCATAATAGACCCAATCATTATAAGTATTCTCTTCACCAGGACAACTAGCTGCATAAGTAATAGGTGTAGAACAACCAGGTAAAGAAGCAGAAGGAATATCCATCACACCACCACCAGGAGCTGAAGTGTATGTAGTAGTAGATCCATTAATAGTTACACTTATAGTCATTGTAGTAGTATTTGGATCTTCAGTCCCATGCCAATGCTCAAGCCAAATTCGTAAGTCACCATTACAACTAACACAATATTGCACTTGCACTGAATGAGAGAATAAATATGTGTTGCAGAAAAATGCCAAAACAAAAAATATTTTTTTCATATCTTATCTTATTAAATTAACTTCGCCTGTATATTCATGTAATGCGCCAAAAACATCTTTTGTTTTTATATAATATACATATACACCTAATTGAACTTCAGATCCACTATTATCAAATTTCCCATTCCAACCATCCTCAATATTTGTAGTACTATAAATTAATCCTCCCCACCTTGAGTAAATATTCATCTGAAATTCACTAATTCCAAAACCATAAGGCCTGAACTCTTCATTAATATTATCATCTGATGAGTTAGGGGTAAAAGCATTTGGAATAAATAAATCATATTCTTCAATTATTACTTTCTTTACTAAAGTATCAATACAGTTATAATCTGTTGTTACTTTTAATAACACATCATACTCGCCAATCTGCTGATATGAGTGAAAAACAATGGAATCAGTACCATAAGTTCCATCTCCAAAATCCCAATCCCAGTAAAGAGCATTCTGCCAAGTAAGTTCTGTCATATCAATAAATACAATAGGATCCTCAAGCTGTTTATATAGTTTCTCATAATCAGACATTATAGCAAAATCCATTTTAGGAGCAACTAAATTTGAAACTTGAATAGTATCAAATATCTGACATCCATTTTCATCAACAACCTGAATATTATATTCTCCCTCAAAAAGTTGATTAGCTTCAAAAGTCGTTTGTCCATCATTCCACAAATAATTATAAGGTAGAATCCCGCCTTCTAACTCAATTTTTATAGCACCAACTTCTCTTTCACAAGTATCAGGAAATATATCAATACTCCAAATTAATTCATCTGGTTGATTCAATACAATAAAACTTTCCCACTCACACCCATTATTATCATAAATAGTTAAAAGGTGCATTCCTGATTCCTGAAAAGGCAATGGATTTAATGTCTGAACATTATCCCAAACATATGTATAAGGGAAAACACCACCATTAGCTTCAACTATTATTCCACCATCATTAAATCCATAACAACTTACATCATAACCATTATAATCATATAAGGAATTTACAACACCATCAAGAGCATCAATAGGGTCACTCATTGGGAAAGAAAAATGCTCATCACAACCTAAGCCGTTAGTAATAGTAACATTATACATACCTTCCGATAAATTAGTGATATTCGGATTATCTGACTCAAATCCATTTGGTCCATTCCATTCAAAATCATAAGGTATAAAACCACCAGTAGGTGTCGCATTTATCCATCCATCACTACCATTTTTACATGAAATTCCATAAGTAGAATAATTAGAAAATTCAAAGTTGATATCCTGAGAAACAGCTGTTGGCTGAGAAAGAGTTATCTGAAATTCAACATCACAACTATTAGCATCCGATACTATTAATGTATATAAGCCAGCATACAAGTTATTTATAATATATTGATTTGCAGTGAAATTATTAGGCCCAACCCATGAATAAGTATACGCATACACACCACCTGATAAAACAATAGCATCTATTTTTCCTGTAGGATCTCCATTACATTGTAAATCAATTGTTATAATATCAAGTATTAACGAATCTTCTTGAGGAATATAAACCGTATCATTAAAAGTACAACCATTAGCATCTGTAATTTCATATGGATAGTAACCTTCTTCTAAGTTATTCTCATCTGCATTATTCCAATCAATATTATAAGCACTAACTCCACCACTTATTAATAAACTTGCGCTTCCATCACTTCCGCCATAACAACTCACTCCAGTCACTGCAGGAATTGAAGATAATTGAGGTTCCTGAGTCAAATTAAAACTGACAATATTCTCACATCCTAAATAATCATTAATTGTACAAGTGACACTTCCAGCTGACAGATTATAAATATCTTCATTAATAGAATTATCTGACCAAAGATATGAGTAAATGGGAAAACCTCCAATAACAGTTAAGTCAATAGAACCCGTGCTACCACCAAAACAATCAATATTATCAACAACTGACGAAACAACAATTTGATAAGATAATATCTCAAATGTTTCTTTAAACAAACAACCATTATCATCATAAATATCCAAATCATATGTGCCTGAAGCTAAATTGGAGTTTACTGGATTATTACCACTCCAATTACTCCAATAATAATCATAGCCTGGTGTACCTCCAAAAGTCTGAACACTTATTTCTCCAATATTACTTCCTAAACAAACGCTAGTAGTTTGCTGTGAGATAATAAATAAACTATCTGGTTGTGTTATTATAAATGTATCTCTTACAAAGCAGTTGTTATCATCTATTTGTAAATAATAAATCCCTGGAGATAGATTTACTCTACCCACTAATGATGTTGAGATATCAGACCATGTGTAAACAGGGTTAATTAAATTGATTGGATTAATATCAATTATTCCATCATTAAATCCATAACAACTAACATCATTAGTAGATGAAGTTATTTGCATATCAAATCCTGCTCCAATCACAAAGAAAGTATCTTTAATACAAAGACTTGTAATATCCGTAATCGTTAGGTTATAAGTTCCTGGGGATAAGTTAAAAATATCTTTTGTTGTCTCAGAGAATAAATTTGGGCCACTCCAATTATAACTAAAACTGCCTAAACCACCACTAATATTTAATATTATTGAACCATCAGAATAATTAACACATAACTCATCGGTTATTATTGCGATTGCATTTATTTGCGGATAAATCATTAAATCTAAACTATCAATATGCAAACAACCATCTAAATTAGTTGAATGTATAGTATCAATCTGAGAAGTAAAATAAGTTTGTCCATTTAAAGCCCAAGTAAAACTATCACATATAGAAACCTGAGTATAAGTTGATGAACTATTTTTAATATCTATAATAGCTGTAGCTACACTATCACATCCTGCTGGTGAGGAATTAAAAATTGAACTAAAAAAAGCTGGCAAGCCTATACGTGAAATTCCTGATGAAAGATTTACTGCAGACTGAACATAATTAGAAGCATTACCTAAAATATCTGGACTATTAATGACTCCAAGAGTATTTGAAAGGTATTCAGCAACATAGATTTTATTATCTGGACCCAATTGTAAAGCATCAACGCCAGAAAATTGACTAGAGCCAAAAGAAAAAACAGCATTGTTAGTTAAATCAATTTGATAAAGGTCACTACCATTACAATATAAGAAACTACCACTAGAAGAAAACTCTACTCCGTATGTAGGTGTCGGCAATGCAATGCTAGTTTGATTACTTAAAATGCCTGTAGAATTATCAAAATCAAATAAATCTACAGTAATGTTATAATTTGCTACTGCTATTCTTGATCCATCAGTAGAACCCTTCATATAACCAATGTTAGAGGGATAACTTGGTCCAATATTAGTGATAACAGGTACATTATTAACTCCAGTTGGGGTTAATAAATAGGAATTATATTGGTTAGAGTCCCTTACTCTACTTATAACCCAAAAATCAGAACCATTTTGATGCAGGATTGCAGTTACTTTTTCACTTGTTTGTGATATTAATAATAAATTCTTATTTGTATTAACATCACCAAAACCACCATTTAGCGTCATGTCAACTTCAGAGTAACTAAGTCCACCATTTCCACCAGTAGCACCATCAACTGCAAATATATAATAGATATTAGCAGAACTAGGCTTCTTCACAATAATTGCAGATTGCGTACTACTATTATTTCCTAATAATCCTGTACCATTAGGCATTATCGTATGATTCTTATTATACACAGTCATACCATCAGTATAAAACAATAAATCGCCATTATTATCAGCTATTGAAGCACAGCCTTCTTGTGTTACCAATTGTCCATTGGTAAGTGCTAATGGTATACCACTATTAAAATCTAGACCTGCATTTTGTCCAAAATACCAGATATTTCCTTCTTTCCCATTACTTGTAGCGGTTGTTCCTCCAAAAGAGTTTGTTGTAACAAAACCAGTATCAGTAACAATAGTATCATTAAAATACCAAACTCCATTCCACTCAGCACTATCACAAGCTGTAATATAAGTAACTGAACTATCCTGAAATATGGTAAGCTGTAAATTTACAACACTATCACAACCTCCTACTGAAGTAAAAATATCATTATAAGTACCACTAGTATCAATAAAATTTGTGCCAAATAAATATTCCCCACAAGCAGTATCTACCACTGTATTTGTAATATTTGGTGTTAAACTCAGGTTTAAAGTAACTATACTGTCACAACCATTCACTGCATTATAAGTGTATGTTGCAGTATTATTATTAGAAGTGTATGTATTACCATCTATCCATGTGTAATTTCCACAAGTAGTAACGTTATCTGTTGAAGAAATTAATGCTGGTTCTCCTACAGTTACCACATCATTAAAAGGACAATTATTTGCATCAACTATGCTATAAGGATAATTTCCAGCTGGGACACCTGAAGGTGTAGTGAATGAAGAACTACTTAAAGGCAAACTAACACCAAAAGCATTTATAGTATAATTCGGTGTGCCTCCACTAATATTAATCGTTACAATACCATCACTCAATCCAGAACAACTTGCATCTACAACACTAGCAGAAGCTGATAATGCAGGAGGTTCAGCTAAATAAATAGATGATGTGTATTGGCACCCATTATTATCTTCAATCATTACATTATAAGTAATATTCCCAGAAAGATTACTAAACACATTTGATGATTGATAATTACTTCCATTATCAGTTGAATATTGATATGCTGGTACGCCAGGTTGAGTTA
>Ga0206677_10000358_pt1 | contig 42716 bp, 29 predicted proteins | sample M130m12015metaG_FD_155475 | JGI IMG/M metagenome (GOLD analysis project Ga0206677, IMG submission 155475) | Ammonia-oxidizing marine archaeal communities from Monterey Bay, California, United States - M1 30m 12015 | ecosystem: Environmental > Aquatic > Marine > Intertidal zone | place: USA...
CAACAACCTCTTTAGCATTCTCTAAAGTCAATAAAATTTCGTTTCCAGAAGTATTCTTTAAAAGGCTGTAGAAATTAGTATTCTTTTCAATCTCTTTTCCGTTTACAGCGGTGATAACATCGCCAATTTGAAGAGAAACATTTGTTTTTGTGGCAGCAGAATTTGGCAAAATAAAATTAATTCGCACTCCCTTCTCTACATTGGAAACATCAAACCCTATCAAGCCAACTTGATCGCTGTAAGTATTTTCTGGAGTACTTCCTCTATACCCCATATGACTCGCATTTATTTGACCTAACATATTGTTAAACATAAAAGAGTAGTCTTGTTTTGTGGTAGCTGACAACACCCAAGGCCTGTACCTTTCAACAATCTTATTCCAATTATATCCATGATATTTAGGATCATAAAAACCTGCAGTGATGGCTCTCACACCCTCTTCAAAAACTTGCTCATTAAGTTTATTAAAATCGGTTGTATAGGTTGCTGAATGTGAAAAGGAAGCAACTTTATCTGTTTTCAAATTCAGTGATTTTAATTTCCCTTTTGATGAGTAATATAAGGTCTCTTTGTTCAAACTAAAACTACCAACATTCGAAACTCCTTTGATCTCTTTTGGAGTTCCTCCTATTATTTCAACTTTATAATAACTATTTTTATTTGATGCGAGATTTGTTGCTGAGATATAAATACTTTTGCTATCGCTACTAAAAAGGGTTCCAAATTCATTACCTGCCCAACTTGTTAATTGAACCAATCGGTCATAAATTTTATCTTCATCTATCTTTACAACAATTTTTTTGGCTGTTTTTTTCTTCTCTTTTTTATCTTTGACACTTTCTTCCTCTTGCTGATAATAGTCTCCGTCTTTAAAGTCTGCTTTGGTTTTTTCCCAATCAGATTTCTGCAACCATACCATCCAAGTATCATAGTTGATACCTCCTCTATCTCCTGCTCTATTCGAAACAAATGAGATTTTTTTTCCATCAGGACTCCAAACTGGAGAAGAATCTGATCTTGGGTGCATGGAAACATTAATTTTGTTGGAAGGGTTCTCTACCGATTGAATATAAATTTCACTATCAAAATTCAAATCTTTTTGAGAGTAGGCAATATATTTACTGTCAGGACTCCAAGAAACGCCTTCTGCAGGTGCCCAGGAATCTGAGTAATTTTTAGTTTTAACTATTTTACCCTCTTTAACATCAGCAATGACTAATTGACCCCTACCTACTCTATAAGAAATCTTCTTTCTATCTGGAGATAATAAAGGATCAAAAACATCTGTTTTACTATTTGTCAGTTGAGTAATCTTCGTTTTTAGACTTCTGCTTAACCTAACATTTTTATCCTCAGAAACTACTTTAAAAAATTCATTATGTCCATTCCTATCGGATAAAAAGCCAAGAGTATGATCATCTATCCAAAAAGGATTGTCATCTCTAAAAGCATGATTACTGACATTATTCGTTTTGGGTTTCTCTTTGTCATTTTCTTTGACAAAAATTTCTCCGTCAATACTTAACGCAATTAATTTCCCATTGGGAGAAACACTTAGATCTTTAATTCCATTTGACACTGTTTTTGTTTCCTCTAATTCAAATCTGTTATCAGACGATAAATTGAATTCTAGTTTTTTAGTAAGCCCTTTTTGCAGTTGAAAAACAGCAAGACCACTATTGTATACAATGGTCCCATTATTACTTATCGAAAAAGAAGATACACCACTAACTTTTAAATTGGTTAACTGATTCTCAGAACCCCTTTTTGTTCCATCTGGATTTAATGAAGTCTTATAAATATTATATCTACCACTTTCTGAACCCACAAAATACAAGTTATTGTTTTGGTCCCAAAGAGGCGTATGATCGTTCTTTTTACTAGTTGTTATTTGATGATACTCCCTAGATTTCAAATTGTAAACCCATACATCTCTTTGTGCTGGACCCTCATAATCCTCTCTAGAAATTCTACAAGTTCCTTTCACAAAAGCTACAAAATTTCCATTGGGAGAAATAGAGGCTTGACTTCCTAGAGCAGTCATAAAACGATTGGGGGTTTCTCCATTCTCATCAACTACATAAATGGAAGATTCGCGCTCTGTTCCTATATAAATTCTATTACTAGAAAAGATGATCTTCCCATTAGAATTCCAATGACTAGGTGCGTCAGTGGTTGGGTAATAGGTTAATTGAGTTGGAACACCACCATACAGATCTGTCTTAAATATATTGTTACTCCCTCTTCTATTAGAAGTGAATACTAGCTGATTGCTTTTAGTATTCCATATAGGATTGCTTTCATACCCCTGATGAATGGTTAACCTATCTGTTTGATTTGTCTCTAAATTTAGAACCCAAATATCACCGTGATAACTGAAAGCTATCTTGGAAGCATCTGGACTTATAGAGGGCATCCGTATCAAACTGTTTTGAGCTATTATAAAAGTTGCATTAAAAAGAACTAAAAAGAAAAGTATTTTTTTATTCATGTTATTTATTATTTGGGCAACTAATTTAGACTTTACTTAACCATTTCATCTCAATTAAATCATCCTTTAGGAAAAATTTAACTAATAATTGGTTGAATAAAATTGTCGATGTGATCAACGCCATTAACTCCCAAGTCTTTTATAAAAGCAGAACCAATGATTGCTCCATTTGCATAATGACAAGCGGTGTTAAAAGTAGATTTATCAGAAATCCCAAAACCAACAATCAGTTTACTGTTTAAATTCATTGACTTAATTCTTTCAAAATAAGAAATTTGATTGGAAGAAATAGTACCTTTTGCTCCTGTTATGGATGCTGATGCAACTACATAAATAAATGCTTTTGAGTAAGCATCAATCTTTCTAATTCTTTCTTCTGAGGTATGAGGAGTAATTAAAAAAACATTTGTAAGACCATAGGAATCAAATAATTCTTGATAGTGATTTTCAAATTCAACCATCGGTAGATCGGGTATAATTAAGGTATCAATCCCACAATCTACTACCTTTTGGCAAAATTTCTCTTCTCCATACTTTAACAATTGATTCAAATACCCCATTAAAACCAACGGTGTTTTATTGGTTTCTTTGAGAAGCATTAACTGCTGAAAAATAATATCTAAGTTAATACCGTTCTCTAAAGCTTTTTGACTACTATCTTGAATCGTAGGTCCATCTGCCAATGGATCTGAATACGGCAAGCCTACCTCTATAAAATCTACATTACTCTTTGATAATTCCTGAATAACACTCACTGTATCCTCTAATGCTGGATATCCACAAGTGAAATAAATAGATAATAAATTTTGCTCTTTTTTCTGGAATAACTCTTGAATTGAATTCATAGCTTAAGCTTCTAAATGTTTGATATAAATTTCTAAATCTTTATCTCCTCTACCTGATAAATTGATGACAACAACTTGGTCTTTTTTAAATTTTATTTTAGGTAAAACTGCCAATGCATGCGCTGTTTCTAGAGCAGGAATAATTCCTTCTATTTTTGTAAGCTCATAAGCAGCAACTAGGGCTTCTTCATCGGTTGCATTCATAAACTGAGCCCTTTTACTCTCATATAAAAAAGCATGTAAAGGACCAACACCTGGATAATCCAATCCTGCAGAAATCGAATAGGGTTCAACTATTTGCCCATATTCGTCTTGCATTAAAATGGTTTTACTTCCGTGAATGATTCCAACCTCTCCCAATTGAGAAGTTGCAGCACTCTCACCAGTATTTACTCCCAAACCAGCGGCTTCAACAGCGATTAATTCAACATCCTCGTCATCTAAATAATGATAAAAAGCTCCCGCTGCATTACTACCTCCACCTACACAAGCAATAATGGTATCAGGATTTTCTTTTCCTGTTTTTTCTTTTAATTGCCATTTCATTTCTTCAGAAATGATAGCTTGCAAACGAGCTACCATATCTGGATGCGGTGCAGGACCCACAACAGACCCAATTAAATAAAACGTTTCTGGATGCTGTATCCAATACCTTATTGCTTCATTTGTAGCATCTTTTAATGTCTTTGAACCACTGGTTGCAGCAACAACTTTTGCTCCCAACATTTTCATTCTTGCAACATTTGGTGCTTGACGAACAATGTCTTTTTCACCCATGAAAATAGTACACTCCAAGCCCATTAAAGCACAAACTGTAGCTGTGGCAACTCCATGTTGGCCAGCGCCTGTTTCTGCAATAATTTTAGTCTTTCCTAACTTCTTTGCAATTAGAATTTGACCAACGGTATTATTTACTTTATGGGCTCCTGTGTGGTTTAAATCTTCACGCTTCAAATAAATGGTAGCTCCATATTTTTCAGACAACCGTTTTGCTAAATACAAGGGTGTTGGACGTCCAACAAAATCTTTTAACAACGCTTTATACTCTATTTGAAACTCCTCAGATTCGATAATTTGAATATAATTATCCGCTAATTCTTTGACGTTTGGATGTAATAATTCTGGAATGAAGGCACCTCCAAATTGTCCAAAATATCCGTTTTTATCTGGTTGAAATTTTGATTTCATTTTATAATTTATTTTTGAAGATTTTTATATCATTTATATTTTTTAATCCTGGTGTAATCTCAAACTTACTATTGATATCTATTGCATAAATAGGCAAGTCTGAATCAACTACTTTCTGTAAATCTACCACTTCTTTTAACCCAATACCTCCACTTAAAAAAAAAGGTTTTTCATAGGGATATACATCTAAAATAGACCAATCAAATTGATATCCATTACCCCCTCTTTCTTTCCCCTTTGTATCAAACAAAAAATAATCTACAACTTGAAGGAAAGGTTTTAATAACTCAAAATTAAATTCATCTTTAATTCCGAAGACTTTGATGATTTCTACAGAGGGCAAATAGGTTTTTATCTGTTCTATATATGCAATCGATTCATCTCCATGTAACTGAATGGCCTCCAATTGATATTCTTCAACCAAAGAAACAAGAATCTCTGGGTACTCATTCACAAATACACCTGTCTTTTTAATAGATTTTGGTAATTTAGGAATGACTCCTTCAAAATTTCTTTTAGATTTTTCATAAAAAATGAACCCCATATAATCAGGATACAAACCTGATACTTGCTCAATATTTTCTACAAATTTCATCCCACAAACTTTGAGTTTCATACCTATCTTATTTGATTGATGAATTCCTGACAAGCTTCACCTGGGTGTTCTTGACTCATAAAACTCTCTCCAATTAAAAATCCTTGAAAACCATATTCTTTTAATCCTGAAATGATTCTAGGATCTGAAATTCCACTTTCAGAGATTTTAACACAACTATTCGGAATTTGGTTCGCCAACTTGATTGAATGTTCTAAATCTACTTCAAAAGTTTTCAAGTTTCGATTATTAATTCCTATCAATTTATTATCTAAATTATCAATCTTGTCCAAATCTTCTTGAGTATGAACTTCATACAAGACCTCCATTCCTAAATCTACTGCAAGATTTCCATAATTTTTCAATTCTTCAGGAGATAAACAAGAGGCTATTAATAAAATAACATCTGCTCCTATTGCCTTGGCTTCTACAATTTGAAACCCATCAACTATAAAATCTTTTCTAAGAATTGGTTTTTGTTGGTTAAGGACTCTTGCCTCCATTAAGTCGGCCATGGTTCCACCAAAGAAAGAAGTGTCTGTTAATATTGATTGTGCAGCAACATTAGCATTCAAATATCCATTGGTAACCTCTGCAATTGTTGCGCTGTCATTGATGATTCCTTTGGATGGGGACTGGCGTTTAAACTCCGCTATAATTCCTGTAGAACCTTTTTCTAACAATGACTTTTTTAGGGAAAATGCAGTTCTACCAAAACTTGGGCTTTCCACTAATTTCTTGAGAGGAACTTCAGCTTTAATCTTTGCTATTTCCTTCTTTTTAAAGGCGATGATTTTATCTAAAATGGTCATAATATGACGTTGTTTTTTTGTTTTGTTACTAAATACGGACTAATTTTTCTAACGTTTGTTTTGCTCTCAAACTAAAAAGAGATTCTTTTGCTTCTAAAAAAGCAGTCTCAAAACTCTTTGTTTGATCCACAGTTTTTAGGGCGAAAGCAGCATTGGTTAACACTACGTTATTTTGTGCTTCCGTTCCATTTCCATCTAAAATGGCGCTGAATATTTTAGCGGCATCTGACACTGAACTTCCTCCAAAAATTGCCGACTGTTGTATTCTTTTTTGTCCCAAATCTTCAGGATGTATGATTTGCTCTCCATTCTTTGTAAAAAGCTTAAAACTACTCGTTAACGAAATTTCATCATAACCATCCAAGGCATGAACAATACCATAATTGATCTCTTCATTTTGTAAAATATAGTTATACAACCGAGCAATTTCTTGATTAAAAGTTCCTAATAATTGATTTTTTGGTGAACTTGGATTCACCAAAGGCCCTAACATATTAAAAAAAGTTTTTAATGCCAATGCCTTTCTTGTTGGTCCAACAGCTTTCATTGCAGGATGAAACTTCGGTGCATGTAAAAAACAAATATTTGCTTTCTCTAGATGCGTTCTCAATTCACTTTCATCATTTGTAAATGCATACCCAAAACTGGCCAACATGTCTGAGGATCCCGATTGAGATGACACAGAATAATTTCCGTGCTTCGCCACTTTTTGACCAGTTCCTGCAACAACAAATGAGGTTAATGTAGAAATATTAAATGTATCTTTCCCATCACCTCCTGTTCCTACAATGTCAATGGTATTATAATCTGACAAGTCTACTTTAATTGATAACTCCTTGAGTGCATCTCTAAAACCAGACAGTTCGTCAACTGTGATTGGTCGCATCATAAAAACAGTCATAAAAGATGCTAAATGTGCTTCATTGTATTTTTCTGAAGCAATGTCAACCAAGATTTTTTTTGCTTCAGACTTCGACAATCTTTCGTGCTTGTATAACCTGTTTAAAATCGCTTTCATTATGAATTTGCATTGATAAAATTAGTCACTAATTGCTCTCCAACATCTGTTAAGATCGATTCTGGATGAAATTGAACCGCTGAAATCGGGTAAACAGTGTGCTCGATTGCTTGAATTAATCCTTCTTCATCTCTTGCGGTTACTTTTAATTCTTTTGGAAATCCTTCATCTGTAGCTGCCCAAGAATGATACCTTGCTGCTAAAAATTTTTCAGGCAACCCTTTAAAAATAGTTGCATCAGCATCTGTTACTCTCATCTCTGTAGCAACTCCGTGAAAAACATCTTCTAAATTGATAATGGTTCCTCCAAAAACTTCTGTAATTGCCTGTAAACCAAGACATACTCCAAAAATGGGTTTCACTCCTGCATATCTTCGAATCAGTTCTTTTAGAATTCCTGCTTCATCGGGTATTCCAGGGCCTGGAGATAACATAATTAAATCGTAGTGTTGTACCTCTTCAATACTGATTTCATCATTTCTAAAAACAGCAGGAAAATTCCCTGTAATTTTTTCTACCATATGAACCAAGTTATAGGTAAAAGAATCGTAATTATCTAAAATTAATATTTTCATCCTAAATGTTTTCTGCTAAAACCAACGCTTTATTGAGCGCTGCTAACTTATTATTTACTTCTTGTAATTCTTTTTCTTCATCAGAATGGATCACTATTCCTGCTCCTGCTTGGTAATACAAAACATTGTTTTTACTCACAAAAGAACGGATTGCAATTGCCAAATTTACAGAACGATCCAATCCAATGATTCCTACTGCACCTCCATAAAAACCGCGAGATTGATTTTCATACCTATCAATTAATTGCATTGCCTTGTATTTGGGTGCTCCACTCAAAGTTCCAGCCGGAAAAGTATCTCCTACTATTTCTATGGGATTTCCTTTTATTTTTCCAGAGACTGTAGATACTAGATGAATAACATGGCTAAAATACTGCACTTCTTTAAAAACATCTACCGTTACATTGTCTGCATGTTTACTTAAATCATTTCTTGCCAGATCTACCAACATCACGTGTTCTGCTGTTTCTTTTTTATCTGCTGATAATTTTTTTCCTAATAAAATATCATCCACCATATTTCCAGTTCTTCTAAAAGTTCCTGCAATGGGATTGATGATTGCTTTCTCTGCTGAAATTTTGATTTGTGCTTCTGGTGATGACCCCATCAATTTAAAAGATCCATAATCGAAATAAAACAAGTATGGGGAAGGATTTATAGATCGAAGTGCTCTATACACATTGAATTCATCTCCTTTGAATTTTTGTTGAAATTGACGCGATAATACCAATTGAAAAACATCTCCTCTTTTACAATGAGATTTTGCTTTTTTTACATATTCTTTAAATTCCTCTCCGGTGACATTTGATGATTCTTCTCCTACAATTTCAAATTTCTGGGTATTGAATGCTTGCGCGTCTATGATCGATTGTATCTCTTTAATTCGAGATACAGTGCCCTCTTCTATATTTTCTATCAAGGTCATTTCATCATTAAAATGATTGATAGCAATGACAAATCGATAAAAACTATATTGCATTAAAGGAATTGAAGAAGGTGCTTGCGCTACATCTAAAGAAATATTTTCAAAATATTGAACAGCATCATAGGTTGTATATCCGTATAATCCGTTGAACGGTTTTAATTCTTCTGGACAATCTAAATCAATAGATTGACTATAACTTTCAAAAATAGCATTAAAATTTCTTCCAATCTTTTGATTCTCTAACTCAATCCCATTGTGTGAAAAACTCAAATGATGATCTTCTGCTTTGACAGATACCACAGGATCAATCGCAATAAAAGAAAAACTTTCTTCTTTGCTATGATAATCTGAACTTTCCAAGAGCAGCGTGTTTGCATATTGATCTCTAAAACGCAAGTACAATCCTACAGGAGTCACTGTATCTGCCATTTTTGTCTTATAGATTGTTTTAAACTTTATTCTTTTCATTTTTGTGATGAAATTAATTGACTGTTGTTGTTTTATTCGTTGATCAAAAAAAGACCAACAAAAAAGGCTTATCGTGAGATAAGCCTTTTGTATTGTATAATAACATATAGGTTCTTCTCACTTATTAGATAAGAGAGTTCCACCACCAAGTTTTAATTGTATTATTTTTCATATGATGTTACAAAAATAAGATAGATTTTTGATTAAACAAATTTTATCTTAAGAATTTACCTCATAATTTTTACATTCATCTCCTCTACTTTTTTATCTGAAAGTATTGAAGGTGCGTTAAATAATAAATCTTCTGAAGTTCCTGTTTTGGGGAACGCCATCACTTCTCTGATAGATGCTTTCTTTTCTAAAATCATCATTAAACGATCTACTCCCCATGCAATACCTCCATGAGGTGGAGCTCCATATTGAAACGCTTTGTACATGGTCCCAACACTTCGCATCATTTCTTCTTTATCATACCCCATATTCTTGTAGGTTGCTTCTAATATCTCTGCTTTGTGAGCACGAACTGATCCTCCACCAATTTCATATCCATTCAATATTAAGTCATACTGCTGAGCAATGATACTACCAATTTCATCATCCCGACCATCCATATGTTTTTCTAGATCGTATAGAGCTGGCATAGAAAATGGATTGTGGGTAAACGTCCATCTACCTTCTTCTGTTTTTTCAAACATTGGAAAATCTACGACCCAAGCTGGACGCAATTCTTTTGGATTGATCAATTTTAAAATACGACCCATTTCTTGACGCACTGCATCTAGAGCCTTATTAGCGATTGTGTAATTTCCTGCTGAGAAAAATACAATATCACCTACTTGAGCATGGGTTGTTTTTATAATATTTGCTGCAATTTCCTCTCCTAAAAATTTAATTATCGGCGATTGTAAATCATTTTCATTTACAAAAATATATGCCAAACCACCCAATCCATTTTGTTGAGCAATTGCGGTTAAATTTTCAATCTGCCCTTTAGACATTCTTTTGTTTCCTTGCTCTTTTGCAGAGACTTTGATACATTTTACAATTCCACCTTCATCAATAGGTTTGCTAAAAACTTGAAAGGTAGTATCTCTTACGATATCGGTAATCTCTTGCATTTCCAAACCATAACGTAAATCAGGTCTGTCACAACCGTATTTATCCATAGCATCTTTATAAGTAATGACTTCAAAAGGATGTAAAATCCATTTTTTACCATAAATTTTAGTGACCACTTCATTGAACATTTTCGTATTTAAATCGATAATCTGTTGCATGCTAGCATAGGCCATTTCAAGATCTAATTGTGTAAATTCTGGCTGTCGATCTCCACGAGAATCTTCATCCCTAAAACAACGTGCAATTTGAAAATATTTCTCAAACCCACCAACCATCAGCATTTGCTTAAACTGTTGTGGAGCTTGAGGTAGCGTATAGAAAGAACCTACCTGCTTTCTTGTAGGAACAATAAACTCACGTGCACCCTCATCAGTACCTGCCGTTAAAATAGGTGTTTCGATTTCTAAAAACTCTTCATCATCTAAAATATCGCGTATGAGTTTTATTACTTTGTGTCGATTTACAATTGCTTTCCGAACCGTTTCGTTTCTATGATCTAAAAACTTATACTGAAAACGAATGTTTTCATTTGTTTTTGTAGCTCTTTTGATTTCAAAAGGAAGTGTTTTAGCTAAATTTAAAATTTCCAACCCTGCAGTTTGTAATTCTAATTTACCGGTTCTTAAACCTGAATTATAATCATCTTCATTTCTTTGAACCACATTTCCAGAAACCATAATGACAGTCTCTGGTTTTAACTTCACCAATTCATCTAAATTAGGAAAGGTTTCTCTACTCAAGCGCACTTGAAAAACTTCATTACTAGTGTCTCGTAAATCAATAAAAATTAATTCTCCATGATCTCGAACACTTGCTACCCAGCCAGACAAAGTAACCTCTTCCGTAATAGAACTTTCTGATAATTGAGAAATCGTATGCGTTCTATATTCATCTTTAATTACAATTGGAATTTGAGGTAAAACTTCTTCCTCAAGTTTATTTTTTTGTTGAATATTCTTACCCAACAACTTTGAAGTACTGACCTCTTTTTTTATGATCTGAGAGTCACCAGCTATTTTGTTTAGGATTTCTTTTCTAATCAATTTTCCAGAGGCTCCTTTTCCTATGATAGCCATTACTTTCCCAACAAGAATTCCAGCTTTTCCTTGGTTTCCTGCTTTAATGTCGTTTGCAATCACTGAATTTTCAGAAATTACTTTTTGAACTGTATCTATAATTTTTTCCTCAGAAATCGTATGGTCTTCAAAGTATTTTTTATAATCAAAAGTACTATCTTTTAGGTAAGACATGATTCCATTTTGAACCAATACTGAAGTGATTTTTTCTTGCCTGAACAATTCAAAAATCTCAATCAAATGGTCAATATTATGAATACTTTTATACTGATCTGCTCCGATGTTGTTTACCAAGGTTTTCGCAACAAAAGACGGATCTTTAATTACATTATTGATGGTGATAAAGGTTTTTGAACGCAAAGAATCTGCCGTAAAAAACTTTGCATCTTGGGGTAAAACACCTCCTTTTATAAGGATAGATTCTACTGCAAAAGGCAATGAACTAAGATCTACATCAATACGTTCTACGACATTCTTAATACCTACATGAGGTAAGTCTGGCTCAGAAATAAATCTATAATCAGCTTCAAACTCTTTGGTTCGCATGGTTTTGGTTTGCTTTAAATCTGCATCCCATAATACGGTAGTTTGTTCGGGTCTGAATTCTTTATGCGTTATGTAATACTTCAGTTGCTTTTCAACTTCTTCCTTCAATGCATCTACCATAAACTTAAACGAGTTCAAGTTTTTAATTTCTGTCCGTGGATTTAAGTGATAACTATGTTTTTTTCGAAGAGATACAGAAACATCCGACTTAAATTCTCCTTTTTCAAGATTGGCTTCAGATATTTTTAAATTTTGGACAATTCTCTGAATATACTGCGCATAAGTTGATGCATCTTCAATATGACGAATACATGGCTCGGTGACTATTTCAATTAAGGGAACTCCTGCTTTGTTGAAATCTACCAATGAAATATCTTTTTCATGCATCAATTTTGCAGCATCTTCCTCAATATGAACTTGTGTTAAATTCACCGTAAATTGGGAACCATCATTTCTAAAACAAGCAACTTGTCCGTCTGGTATTACAGGATTATGAAATTGGGTAATTTGAATGTTTTTCGGATTGTCAGGATACTCATAATGCTTTCTATCCCATGAAATGACCTCATTTTTAAAAGAAGATTTGACTGCTTTTCCAAAATAAATTGCCTTTTTAACTGCCTCCTTGTTGATCGATGGCAATACTCCCATTTGTCCGGTACAAACTGAACAAATATTCTGATTCGGAATCTCTACTTCATGATTTGCACAAGAACAAAACAACTTGGTTTTGGTATTTAATCGTACGTGGGTTTCCAAACCAATGACCAACTCTAAGTCATGCTTTTTTAATAAGTCATGTAACTGTTTCAATTCCATTATATTGTATCTTTTAAGAAATTAGCAAACTTAAAAACGAGTTCGTCATTATTTTTTGCAGCCGTGACTTGTATGCCAGTTTGAGTTCCCTGAGGAACCGTAAGTGTTGGCAATTGCCCCAGGCTAAAACCAACGGTATATGCATCAGACAAATACATGGCTAAAGGATCTTTTAAACTGTCTCCAATTTTAGGAGGTGTATTGGGTGTTACCGGAGATATAATAATGTCAACTTCTTTAAAATCATTTTCAAAATTATTCGCAATTTGATCTCTTAAACGCAACCCCTTTAAATAAATTTCATCTGAAAAACCCTGAGATAAAACTTGATTTCCTCCCACAATTCTTCGTTTTGTTTCTTCTGAAAAATTTTCTGAACGTGTTATTGAATAGGTATCTTTTAAGGTATCACCTTCAATTCTGTTTCCATAATTGGTACCATCCAATCTTGATAGATTTGATGCTGTTTCAGCCATGGCCAGGGTATAATAGGTAGATACTAGGGTGTCTAACTCAAAAAAATCGAGGGCTTTTACCTGTATTCCTTTTTGCTTGATTTTTTCGATTGATGCATAAAAATCTAATTTTATTTGTGGATCAATAACGTCGGTTTCTAAAAAGTTTTTAAAGTATCCAACCGTTTTTATTTCATTGGCATTGCTTATTGCTTTTTTTGAAATTTTTTCTGAATGATGCGTTGTTTGATCTTTTATATCTTTCCCGCTGATCTCATTTAGTACTATTCTGAGATCTTCGATCGATTTTGCAATAGGACCTACACAATCTGTTGAAGAGGCATATGCCATTAATCCAAAACGTGAAATTCTCCCATAGGTAGGTTTGAAACCATATACTTTATTATACCCTGCCGGTTGTCGTATTGAACCTCCGGTATCACCTCCTATTGAAAACACTGTCAAATCTTTCGCCACATTTACAGCAGAGCCTCCACTGGAACCTCCACCCACTAAATCTGGATTTATAGCATTCTTTACAGCTCCAAAAATGGTGTTTTCTGAAGAAGATCCATGACCAAAACTATCACAATTTTCCTTAACTATTGGAATCGCACCAGCATCTATTAATTTTTGGATGGCAGTGGCTGTATATGGAGACCTGTAGCTTTTAAGAAAATCCGAACTTGCTGAAGTATAGGTCCCTTGAAGCATATACACATCTTTGACACCAAAAGGGATTCCTTCCAGCAAACCTAATTCTTTTCCATCAGCAATTTTAACATCTACTTTTTTTGCGAGTTCCAAAGCTGTTTTCTCCAAAAGTGAATTTACAGTCGCATGCTCACTGCTTTTTAACAAAGACAGTCTTTCTTGAACTAATTTTACACAACTAACTTCTTTCCGAACTAATTGTTGATGAATTTTATGTATTTGAGACTCCATAACTATTCTTCAATCACTTTAGAAACTACTAAAAACCCATTTTTTTCTTTTGGAAAATTCTCTTTAATAAATTGTTTTTCTATTGGAGAACTATCCAAAACAACATCATCTCTTAGATCGTCTATAGAGACGGCATTTTGATCAGATGCAAGAGAATTGTTTGAAGTATCGGCATTTTTAATCACCTCAAATAAAGTGTTTACCGAATCTGAGGGCTTTGCTCCTTTAATACTAGACAATATGTCCACTGTCATAATTTTACTCATCTCTTTACTTTTATATTTAAAAAAAAGCCTTCCAAAAATGGAAGGCTTTATATATTTCTAAACAACAACCTTCCTACCCTAAAAAATTAGGATTATTGAAATTACGATTGTTATTATTGTTTTTCATACACTGAATTATACAGGCAAATATATATAGAATAAACGGTACAAAAACCTCTTTTTAAATATTTTATGTAGCCTTTACAGTTTCTACAAAAAGAAAGAAGATAAATTAAAGATTTATCAAAAAAATCTCTGAAGGAGTTGGATTCATTAAAAAATGAACGATTTAAAAATAACCAAAAAAAATAATTTTTAAGATTTCAGAAGTTCATTAGACAAAAACAATCGATATTTTGACCTAAGAACCCTTTTTAAAAATTGAAAAATAGCCGCTTTAAGCTATTTTGTGCTATTTGGAATTCAAAACCACATTAAAAAAACAAAAACATCTATTTTAAGTCTATTTTTAGTTGATTTAAAGCAGTTTTAAGAAATAAACAAATGTTTATAATTTTACTTTAAATTTCCTAAATCCATTTGAAAAACATTTTTAAAATCTTACTTTTGAAAAGAGCAACTACCCTTATGTAAAAGGAGGTATTTGTTCTGTAAACAATTAACAATTCATTTATAATGAGCGAAGAAAAAAAACACAATTATGATGCTTCGAGTATCCAAGCACTCGAAGGAATGGAACACGTGAGAATGCGTCCCTCTATGTATATTGGAGATGTTGGAGTTCGTGGTTTACACCATTTAGTGTATGAGGTTGTAGACAACTCTATTGATGAAGCAATGGGAGGCTACTGTAACACAATTGAGGTTACAATCAACGAAGACAATTCTATTACCACCAAAGATAATGGTCGTGGAATTCCCGTTGGAATTCACAAAAAAGAAGGTGTTTCTGCCCTTCAAGTTGTAATGACAAAAATTGGTGCAGGTGGTAAATTTGATAAAGATTCCTACAAGGTTTCTGGAGGATTGCATGGTGTAGGTGTTTCTTGTGTAAATGCATTGTCTGAACATTTAACTGCCACCGTTCACAAAGAAGGTAAAATTTGGCAACAAGAATACTCTAAAGGAAAAACATTATACCCTGTAAAAACAATTGGAGAAACAGATTTTACGGGAACTATCGTAACTTTTTTACCAGACAAATCAATTTTTGCTCAAAGCACTGAATACAATTACGAAACGCTGGCAACTCGTATGCGCGAACTATCGTATTTGAACAAAGGGATTACAATTACCTTAACAGACAAACGTAACAAAGATGACGAAGGAAACTTCATTTCTGAGACTTTTCATAGTGACGAAGGTTTACCAGAATTTATCAAATATCTAGATTCTACAAGAGAGCAATTAACAGCCAAAGTAATCTCTATGGAAGGAGAGAAAAATGGAATCCCTGTTGAAGTTGCCATGGTATACAACACCTCCTACTCCGAAAACCTTCACTCTTATGTAAATAACATCAATACTCATGAAGGAGGAACGCATTTGTCAGGCTTCAGAAGAGGACTAACACATACTTTAAAAAAATACGCAGATGAATCTGGTTTACTTAAAAATGTCAAATTCGAAATTGCAGGAGATGACTTTAGAGAAGGCTTGACTGCAATTGTTTCTGTTAAAGTTGCTGAACCTCAATTTGAAGGACAAACAAAAACAAAATTAGGAAATAGAGAAGTGTCTTCTGCAGTCTCTCAAGCAGTCTCTGAAATGCTTTCAGATTATCTAGAAGAAAACCCTTCTGACGCTAAAACCATAGTGCAAAAAGTAATTCTAGCAGCTACAGCAAGACACGCAGCGCGCAAAGCACGTGAAATGGTTCAGCGAAAAACAGTCATGTCTATTGGAGGATTACCTGGTAAACTTTCTGATTGCTCCGAAACAGACCCAGCACAATGTGAAATTTTCTTAGTTGAGGGAGATTCTGCTGGTGGAACTGCAAAACAAGGTAGGGATAGAAATTTTCAAGCAATTTTACCACTTCGTGGAAAAATATTGAATGTTGAAAAAGCGATGCAACATAAAGTTTTTGAAAATGAAGAAATCAAAAACATGTTTACTGCCTTGGGAGTTACTATTGGTACCGAAGAAGATCCTAGAGCCTTAAACTTATCTAAAGTTCGTTATCACAAAGTAGTTATTATGTGTGATGCCGATGTCGATGGTTCTCACATTGCAACTTTAATACTTACATTCTTCTTTAGATATATGAGAGAAATGGTTGATCAAGGGTATATTTATATTGCAACTCCTCCCTTATATTTAGTAAAAAAAGGACAAAAAAGAGAATATGCCTGGGATGATAATCAGCGTGATTTGATAGCTCAAAAAATGGGTGGTAGTGTAAACATCCAAAGGTATAAAGGACTTGGAGAAATGAATGCTGAACAACTTTGGGATACAACTATGAATCCTGAATTTAGAACGTTGCGTAAAGTTGTTATTGACAATGCAACGGAAGCGGATAGAGTTTTCTCCATGTTAATGGGAGATGAAGTCCCACCGAGAAGAGACTTTATTGAAAGAAATGCAAAATACGCAAACATCGACGCGTAACTTTCTTTCATTTACCTAATAAATACACACTTTTTTCAAAGTGTGTATTTTTTTTTTGACTTTTTCAAAAAAAGAAACTAAAAGGAACTCTCGGGTATTCTATCACCAAAAAATAAAACAAAAAAAAGAATCTCGTTTAAAAGACTATTTTTTAAAAACAAGAAGTTAAACCTTATCTTATTTTTGTATTTTTGCAGGAATTTAATTTGATTATAAATCTTAAAAATAATAGGTATGAAAATTACAGTAGTAGGTGCTGGTGCAGTTGGTGCAAGTTGTGCAGAATATATCGCAATTAAAGATTTTGCTTCTGAAGTTGTTTTGTTAGATATTAAAGAAGGCTATGCAGAAGGGAAAGCGATGGATTTAATGCAAACTGCTTCCCTAAATGGATTTGACACAAAAATTACAGGAAGTACAAATGATTATTCGAAAACAGCAAATTCTAATATTTGTGTAATCACCTCAGGAATTCCTCGTAAACCAGGAATGACGCGTGAAGAATTAATAGGGATTAATGCAGGGATTGTAAAAACAGTTTCTTCTAATTTAATCGCACATTCTCCAAATACCATACTCATTGTAGTTTCCAACCCAATGGACACCATGACCTATTTGGTTCACAAAACTACCGGATTGCCTAAAAATAGAATTATAGGAATGGGTGGCGCCCTAGATTCTGCTCGATTTAAATATCGATTAGCAGAGGCTTTAGGAGCTCCAATTTCAGATGTTGACGGAATGGTAATTGGTGGTCATTCAGACAAAGGAATGGTTCCATTAACCAGATTAGCAACACGTAATTCTGTACCTGTTTCAGAATTTATTTCTGAAGAACGATTAGAACAGGTTTTACAAGATACCAAAGTCGGAGGTGCTACATTAACCGGCTTATTAGGTACTTCTGCTTGGTATGCTCCTGGAGCTGCTGTTAGTGGCTTGGTTCAAGCAATAGCTTGCGATCAAAAGAAAATATTTCCTTGTTCTGTTTTATTGGAGGGAGAATATGATTTGACTGATTTATGCATTGGTGTTCCAGTTGTTTTAGGAAAAAACGGAGTTGAAAACATTGTAGAAATCAATTTAAATGATTCCGAAAAAGCACACATGCAAGAATCTGCTGCCGGTGTCTCTAAGACCAACGGATTGTTAGAACTATAACATATCTTTTTAGTAAATATTGTTATTAAAAATCCAGCCTGTCGGTTGGATTTTTTTATGGTCCAAACGCAACCCAAGAACTTATTTTATAACATTTAACATCAGAAGAAGACATATTTCAGTGTATGAAATTCAGACTCCTTTTTCATATACTTACCTACTAAAATTTGCCTCTAACAACGTTTAAAACCCTTAAAATCGATCCAAAACAGAAGTAACATATTTTCAATATTGATCCTATAATTCCATCAAATTAAGCAATGAAACCCTCTCTATTTCAGAATTTGACAATTTGTATGATTTTATAAGTCAAAAAAAAGACCTAAACACAATCACAAATGTGATAAAATAATTGTTTAGGCTACTTTGAAATACTATATTTGCTCGTTTTAAAAAAAGAAGTCGTCATAAACTAAAGAACATGCAAAACAAAGGACTTATTAAATTATTCGCAATCCTTTTTGGATTGGTGAGTTTATATCAATTATCATTTACATTTTTAGCAAATAAAGTTGAAGATGATGCAAAAATCTATGCTCAAATCAAAGCAACAAACTCTGATGCGAGACAAAAAGCTACTTTTGAAAGAAAGTATTTAGATAGTGTTGCTAACAAAGATATACTTGATTTAGGGATTACAAAATATAGCTACAATGATGTAAAAGACAAAGAAATGAATCTAGGTCTAGATCTGAAAGGTGGTATCAATGCTATTTTACAAGTATCGGTAAAGGAAGTATTGAAAAATTTATCCAACGATTCTAAAAACCTTGCTTTCAACCAAGCATTAGACGCTGCTGCAGAAGCACAAAAAAATGACAATGCCAACTATTTAGATTTGTTTTTTGAAGAGTTTGAAAAAATTGCAGGCGATACTAAATTAAGTGATCCTTCCATTTTTGGAACAAAAGCCCTAAGTGAAAAAATTTCTTTCAATGAAGAAAATATCACGGTTAAAGAAACACTTCAAAAAGAAATTAACAGCTCCATTGGAACTGCTTTTGAAGTATTAAGAAGTAGAATTGACAAGTTTGGTGTTACCCAACCAAACATTCAACGAATTGGAAACTCTGGTAGAATTCAAATTGAATTGCCTGGAGCAAAAGATATTGAACGTGTTACTAAATTAATTACCAGCAAAGCGGAATTACAATTTTGGGAAGTGTATACCAATGCAGAAGTACAAGGATATTTCTTCGAAGCAAATAGTAAAGTTGCTGAGTTATTAAAAGAAGATACCGTTGTAGAAGAAAAAGAAGAGGCTCCTAAAAAAGATGATATTGACGACCTATTAGGGGAAACCAAAGAGGCTACTGATGTCAATCAAAAAAATCTTTTTACTTATTTATTCCCAAACGTAGCTCAATCTCAACAACAAATGAGCTCTTTAGTTGCTCAAGCAAGAGTCATAGACACCGCTACTGTAAATAACTTACTAAAAAGAGATGAACTCAAAGCGCTCTTGCCAAAAGAATTAAAATATGTAAAATTCCTATGGGATTATAAGTCAAGTAAAGGTACAGACGGCACTGAGTTGATTAACCTATACGCTATCAAAGGTAGTAGAAATGGTAAAGCTTCAATTGAAGGTGATGTTATTTTGGACGCTTCTCAAGTGTTTGACCAACTCAACAAACCAGAAGTTAGTATGACAATGAACAGTTCTGGAACAAAACAGTGGGCTAAAATGACAACCAAAAACCAAGGAAAGTTTGTCGCTGTTGTTCTTGACAACTATGTATATACCGCACCTTCTGTAAATACGCCAATTACTGGTGGAAGAACCTCTATTTCTGGTGGAAGTATGACCATCGCTGAAGCAGAAGATATTTCTACAGTTTTAAAAGCAGGAAAATTACCAGCTGCTGCAAGAATTATTCAAATAGAAGTAGTAGGACCTTCTCTTGGACAAGAAGCTATTGATGCTAGTTTTCTTTCTTTTGGTCTCGCAATTATTTTAGTATTGCTATGGATGATTTTATACTACGGGAAAGCAGGTTTATATGCTGATGTTGCATTAATCGTAAATATTTTGTTCCTCTTCGGAATCTTAGCTTCATTCAATGCTGTGTTAACATTACCTGGTATTGCTGGGATTATCTTAACAATAGGTATGTCTGTAGATGCAAACGTAATTATCTTCGAAAGAATCAAAGAAGGTCTCTTTAAAAGTAAGGGATTAAAACAATCTATAGAGGAAGGTTTTTCTGTGAAGGGTGCCTTGTCTGCTATTATAGATGCAAACATTACCACCTTGTTAACCGGTATCATTTTATATGTTTTTGGTACAGGACCAATTAAAGGATTTGCATTGACATTAATGATTGGTATCGCAACATCATTATTTACTGCAGTATTTATTACCAGAATATTAATTGATAAGGCTGTTCTCAAAGGAACGAACCTAACATTTAACACAACAATATCTAAAGGATGGTTTCAAAATATCAATGCATCCTTTTTAAAGAAACGTAAAATTGCATATGTAATTTCTGGCGCGATTATCATTTCAGGGATTGTGTCTATATTCTCTATCGGATTAAAACAAGGAGTCGATTTCAAAGGAGGACGTTCTTACGTGGTTCGTTTTGACCAAACAATGAGTGCTACTGCTGTTGCAGGAAGTTTAAAAGAAGTATTTGGTACTGCTCCTGAAGTAAAAACATACGGTACCGATAATCAATTAAAAATTACAACTGTATATAAAATTGAAGACGAAGGACAGGAAGTAGATGAGCAAGTACAAAAGGCTTTATTTACAGGATTAAAAACCTACATAGGAACGACTACCTATGAAAACTTTAAACCAGGTTTTGAAAAACAAGGAGCAGGAATCATGAGTTATATGAAAGTAGAACCAACAATTGCCGATGATATTAAGACATCTGCACTGTATGCTGTTTTTGGCTCATTACTCGTGGTTTTCCTTTACATATTACTTCGTTTTAGAAAAGTATCATTCTCTATAGGAGCTGTAACAGCAGTTTTCCACGATGTATTAATTGTATTAGCGGTATTTTCCATTACTTATAGCTTTATGCCTTTTGATATGGAAATTGGACAATCATTTATCGCTGCAATTTTAACTGTTGTAGGGTATTCATTAAATGATACGGTGGTAATTTTTGATAGAATTAGAGAGTTTACAGGGAAACATCCAAACTGGAAATACAGTGAGGTTGTAGACAAAGCCCTTAGCTCTACTTTAGGAAGAACTATCAATACATCTCTAACAACATTATTAGTAATGTTAGCAATCTTTCTGTTTGGAGGAGATTCTATTAAAGGATTTATGTTTGCATTAATTATTGGGGTCGCTGTCGGAACTTATTCTTCCTTATTTGTGGCAACACCAATTATGTATGACACTTCTAAAAAAGAGGAAAAGAATAGCTAATTGTACTTAAAAACAATGTAAAACCGTTTTTGATTTCTGAATATCAGAATAAAAAACGGTTTTTTCATTCAATTTATAGGGAGTATATTTGTAAACAAATGAGCCTTTTAAAACTTCACGATCTATATTTCAAACCCTATCTTCATAGGGATGAAATTTCGGCTATAGTAAAACGCTTGGCAACAGAGGTTAAAGCAGATTTACCCAAAGGAGAAATTCCGCTATTCATAGGTATTTTAAATGGATGTTTTTTATTTGTAGCTGACTTTGTAAGAGAATTTAAAGGAAACTGTGAAACTTCTTTTGTAAAACTAGCTTCTTACAATGGAACTTCATCCACAGAAAATGTAAAACAACTTCTAGGAATTAATGAAGATCTAACAGGAAGAACCGTTATAATATTAGAGGACATTATAGACACTGGAAATACTCTCCAAGAAATCTACACCATTTTTAAAAATAAAAATTTAAAAGAACTAAAAATTGTAACGCTTTTTTTTAAACCCGACGTATATCGAAAAGAACTACCCATCAATTATATCGGAAAAAACATTGAAGATAAATTTATTGTTGGTTACGGATTAGATTATAATAGTTTGGGTAGAAATTATCCCACAATTTATCAATTAACAACACCACCCAAAATGAAAAATATTGTATTGTTTGGCCCTCCTGGCGCCGGAAAAGGAACACAGGCAGAATTTTTAAAAGAAATGTATAATCTTGTTCATATTTCTACGGGAGATGTGTTTCGTTTCAATATTAAAAACCAAACTGAATTAGGCTTATTGGCTAAAAAATATATGGATGAAGGGGATTTAGTTCCTGATGAGGTAACCGTTAATATGTTAAAAGCTGAAGTTGAAAAAAATACAGAAGCTAACGGTTTTATTTTTGATGGATTCCCAAGAACTGAATCTCAAGCTATTGCTCTAGACGAATTTTTGGCTGAAAAAGGAGAACAAATTAACGGAATGATCGCTCTGGAAGTCGCTGAAGATATCTTAATCACTCGTTTGTTAGAGAGAGGAAAAACAAGCGGCAGAACTGATGACACAGATGAAACAAAAATCAGAAATCGTTTCAATGAATACCATACAAAAACGGCTATTCTAAAAGATTATTTTGAAGCCCAAGATAAATATTATGGAATTAATGGTGTCGGTTCCATCACAGATATTACCAAACGAATTTCAGAGGTATTTACTACTTTATAAATCGTTTTTTATTTGTTAGACAAACGCACAAAAAAAGATGACTGAAGGAAATTTTGTTGACTACATAAAAATATACGCTTCCTCTGGTAAAGGAGGACAGGGTTCTATGCATTTACATAGAGAAAAATTTATTACCAAAGGAGGCCCAGATGGAGGAGATGGTGGTCGTGGAGGACATATTATTCTTCGAGGCGACAAAAATATGTGGACATTGTTCCACTTAAAATTCAAACGTCATTTTAGAGCCGAAAGTGGAGGTGCTGGAAGCAAAAGCAGAAGTACTGGACATGATGCTGAAGATATTTACATAGATGTCCCTCTTGGAACCATTGTAAGAGATGCAGATACAGATGAAGTTATCCTAGAAATTACAGAACACTTAAAAGAAGTAGTTTTACTAAAAGGAGGTAAAGGTGGTCTTGGAAATTGGAATTTCAAATCATCTACAAATCAAACACCAAGATATGCACAACCAGGAATGGATGGAGTAGATGGTTGGTTTCGTCTGGAGTTGAAACTATTAGCTGATGTCGGTTTGGTAGGTCTTCCAAATGCAGGAAAGTCAACTTTATTATCTGTTTTAACTGCTGCAAAACCAAAAATTGCTGACTATGCTTTTACCACCTTAAAACCCAACCTAGGAATTGTAAAACACAGAAATCATAAAACCTTTGTAATAGCTGATATCCCCGGGATTATTGAAGGTGCAGCAGAAGGAAAAGGGTTAGGTCACCGTTTTTTACGTCACATAGAACGAAATTCTGCACTACTTTTCTTAATTCCAGCAGATAGTGATGACATCAATAAAGAATATGATATTCTGCTAAATGAGTTAAAAAAGCACAATCCAGAACTGTTGGACAAAGATCGGTTATTAGCAATCTCTAAAACAGACATGTTGGATGATGAGTTGCAAGCAGAAATAGAAGCAACACTCCCAAAAAATGTTAAAGCACTATTTATATCTTCGGTTGCGCAAACAGGTTTACAAGTCTTAAAAGACAAACTATGGGAATTATTAAATAAGAGCAGCTAACTCACTCATCTATTATACTCTTAAGTATTTATTTTATAAAAAACGAAGTATTACTCTTTTAACTGAATCACAATTGGCAGTTGATACCTTGTTGTAACAGGAATCCCTCTTTTGATGGCAGGAAACATCGTTGGTAAATTTTGAATACTAAGTAGCAACAAACTATCCAATTCTGGCAATTGCATTCTACAATATTCTGAAGACTGAACTTCTTCCAAAAAAACTTTTCCTTTTGAACTAATTCGCAAGTTTACAAATACAGTCTCTGAAAGAGAGTCTTTAATAGTAAATGAATATTTCTCGAGTTCCTTTCCAATTTTAAGGTGAATTGTTTTTCTAAAGCAATCGGATTTTTGTGTTGTATCAAAAATAGAATCACAATTTTTAAAAGAAGGAAAGGTATCTACTAAAGAAAAATCTACTACTGTATCCAACGCCTGCATAGGATTTCTTTTTGTGAATGAAAATCTATCACAAGAAAAACATAAAAAAAGGCCGAGTAAAAGGAGAAAAACACGAAAAAACATTGTCTCTATTTGAGTGTGAATTTACTAATTTTTTATTGAGTACGAATCAACTTTGAAAAACAAAACAAATACCCCTATAAACTTTAAGTTGTAATCAAAAAAAAAGCGTCCCATTTAAGGGAAGCTTTCCATTGGTTAACAAAACCATGACACTTTTAAAAAAGTGCCAAAACAACACAACTAATTACTACTCTAACAAAAAGTAGCAAGCAAATATACAACGATTTCGTAATTATGCAATTTTTTTATTGAATTTTATTAATTTGTGAAATTGTCTATTAATTCAATTGATTGTATCTTTGCATTCTTTATTAAACATCCGAAAACAAAGACATCAAATGCAATTATCAGAACAAGAAGTTGTACGAAGAGAAAAGCTATCTAAACTCAGAGAACTAGGGATCAATCCTTATCCAGCAGATTTGTATCCATTAAATACAAATTCAAAAGAAATTAAACAGCATTTCTCTGAAGGCAAACAGGTAATCATCGCAGGTAGATTGATGTCTATAAATGTTCAAGGAAAAGCATCTTTTGCACAACTTCAAGACGGTGAAGGCAGAATTCAGCTCTATTTTAATAGAGACGAAATTTGTGTTGGAGAAGATAAATCTTTGTACAATATTGTCTTTAAAAAATTATTAGATTTAGGAGATTTTGTGGGTATTGAAGGGGTTCTTTTTACAACAAAAGTTGGCGAAAAAACAGTGATGGTAAAAAGCTTTAAACTACTATCAAAAGCGTTAAAACCTCTACCCATGCCAAAAGTAAAAGATGGGGTTACCTATGACGCTTTTACAGATCCCGAAATGCGTTATAGACAACGTTATGCAGATCTTGTTGTAAATCCACACGTAAAAGATGTATTTATAAAGCGTACAAAATTATTTAATGCCATGCGTTCTTTTTTTAATGACGCAGGATATTTTGAAGTTGAAACTCCAGTATTACAACCAATTCCCGGAGGAGCAGCTGCGAGACCTTTTATAACACATCACAATTCTTTAGACATTCCTTTGTATATGAGAATTGCCAACGAATTATACCTAAAAAGATTGATTGTTGGTGGTTTTGACGGGGTTTATGAATTTTCTAAAAACTTCAGAAACGAAGGGATGGACAGAACCCATAATCCTGAGTTTACTGCCATGGAAATCTATGTTTCTTACAAAGATTATAATTGGATGATGAATTTCGCAGAACAATTACTTGAACATTGTGCAATTGCAGTAAACGGTACTTCTGAAGCAACTTTCGGTGAACATAAAATTGACTTTAAGGCGCCCTATGCGAGAGTTACCATGGCAGATTCCATAAAACATTTTACAGGATTTGATATTACTGGAAAAACGGAAGATGACATCAGAGTCGCTGCCAAATCAATGAATATTGAAGTTGATGAAACAATGGGGAAAGGAAAATTGATTGATGAAATTTTTGGAGAAAAATGTGAAGGAAACTATATACAACCTACTTTCATTACCGATTACCCAAAAGAAATGTCTCCTTTGTGTAAAGAACATAGAGACAATCCAGAATTGACTGAACGTTTTGAATTAATGGTTTGTGGGAAAGAAATTGCCAATGCATATTCAGAATTAAATGATCCAATAGACCAACGTGAACGCTTTGAACATCAATTAAAATTAGCCCAAAAAGGAGATGATGAAGCAACAGAATTTATCGATGAAGACTTTTTACGTGCCTTAGAATACGGTATGCCTCCAACCTCAGGAATGGGAATTGGAATGGACAGACTGATTATGTATCTAACCAACAATCAATCCATCCAAGAGGTGTTATTTTTCCCTCAAATGCGCCCTGAAAAGAAAGCAACTTCTATTGAATTGAATGAGGAAGAAAAAGCAGTTTTAGCCATCATTACAAAAGCAGAAAAAATAGATTTAAATACGCTAAAAACACAATCTGGTTTGTCTAATAAAAAATGGGATAAAACTATAAAAGGATTGACCAAGAAAGAGGTTGCAAAAGTTTCAAAAACAGATGAAGGTTTGTTTGTGGAAATCCTCTAATAAATTGTATTAAAGTACTTTTTGGTTGTTTTTCAACATGGGAATTCTCCTTGTCAAATAGGTAATCACCCACCTTTAAACTTCACTCCCAAATGCACTACTTTTTTGGTTTCGTAGAAATCCTCCTCAAAATAAGTTGATAAATCATAGATCTTCGCAGAGGTATATTTTTTTAACTCCTCTGTTAAGTCTCCACCTTTTAAATAGAGAATCCCGTTCTTCAATTCATGTTGTTGCTTTTTGGCAATTCTGCCTTTAGTCCATCGCACAAAAGTTTCCATCTGTGCTACTGCCCTACTCACAATAAAGTCATAAGTGTCTTTCACATCCTCTACTCTACCATGGGTAGTTTTTACATTCTGTAAACCCAAACCTTGGGCAACTTCATTGACCACTTTTATTTTTTTACCAATAGAATCTACCAAATGAAATTGTGTTTCAGGAAACAAAATTGCCAAAGGGATTCCAGGAAATCCTCCACCTGTTCCAACATCCATTACTCTAGAACCTGACTTAAAATCTATGATTTTGGCAATCCCTAAGGAATGTAAAACATGTCGAACATACAATTCATCTATATCTTTTCTTGAAACCACATTAATTTTCAAATTCCAATCTTTATAAAGCTCCTGAAGCTGTGAAAACTGTTGAATTTGAAGAGGCGATAAATCTTTAAAATATTTTTGTATCAGTTGCATGGAAAAAGTTTCAAGGGCAAAAATACTTATTGTTTTCAAACAATTCACAACAAAATTCCAAGTTTATTGCATAAAGATATTTTAAAAAACAGTATTTTTGTGTAACTATATCTTTAAGCTAGATGAAAACAATCAACTTTTCGAAAGTTAACAAAGCAAAATTTTTCAGAACTCTTAACAAGAGAGTAAATAGCTACTTTAAAGAAAACAATATCAAAAGAACAGGAAACTGGAGGCTGTATACCAAAGCTACCCTAATGTTTTCAATTTTCTTACTCCCATTTATTGTAATACTTACCGTTTCTTTACCCCAATGGATTCTTCTAATACTCGCAATTTTGAGTGGAATTGGAATGGCTGGAGTTGGAATGAACGTCATGCATGATAGCAATCATGATTCATTTTCTAGTAAGAAATGGGTGAATAAATTGATGGGAAGTAGCATCTATATTTTAGCAGGAAATGTATATAACTGGAAAGTGCAACACAATGTTTTACATCATACATTTACCAATATAAAGAACCATGATGAAGACATTGATGCAGGAAGAATTATTCGTTTCTCCAAACATTCTAAATGGTTAAAGATTCATAAACTTCAAAAATATTATTCAATTTTTTTATATGGTTTATTAACAATCAATTGGGCAATTACTACAGACGTTAAACAAATGCATCGCTATTTGAAAAGAAAATTATCTTATGGTAAGTTTCCCAATCCAAGAACAGAGTGGACAAAACTGGTACTTTCTAAAATCGTATATTATTCACTATGGATTGTCTTGCCTCTTTTAACGTTGGATATTGTTTGGTGGAAAGTGTTTATTGGTTTTTTTGTCATGCATTACACAGCAGGAATGATTTTAAGCTTGGTTTTTCAATTGGCGCATATTGTTCCTAATACGGAAATGCCAATCCCGGATAAAGAAGGAAATTTAGAACATACTTGGGCAGTCCATCAATTGTACACAACCTCTAACTTTGCCCCCAGCAATTGCTTGGTAAATTTTTATACTGGAGGTTTAAATCATCAGGTTGAACATCATATTTTTCCACATATTTCTCATGTTCATTATCGTAAATTAGCTAAAATTGTAAAAGAAACTGCCAAAGAGTTTAATTTGCCTTATAACGAATACAAAACAATGCGTAAAGCTATTATAGAACATTTCAAACACTTAGGATTTTTAGGTAAAAAACCAACACTAGCATAATAACAACAACAACTAATCGTAAAAATGACACATCCACTATCGGACAGAATTAACAGTTTACCTGTATCTCAAACGCTAGCAATGGCTGCTAAAGCAAGAGAATTAAGAGCAGAAGGAAAAGACATTATTGGCTTAAGTCTTGGGGAGCCTGACTTTAACACACCTGATTTTATTAAAGACGCAGCTATTGAAGCAATCCATCAAAATTACAATTCATATTCTCCTGTAGATGGATATCTCGAGCTAAAAGAAGCTATTTGTACGAAATTTAAGCGCGATAACAATCTTAACTATCAACCAAATCAAATTGTTGTTTCTACCGGCGCAAAACAATCTATTGCAAATATTGCACAAGTTTTGTTAAACCCAGGAGATGAGGTTTTATTACCTGCACCATATTGGGTTAGTTACTCAGCAATTGCTACTTTGTGTGAAGCAAAATATGTAGAAATTCCTTCTTCCATAGAAAATAATTTTAAAATTACTCCAGCACAATTAGAGGCAGTGATTACACCAAAGACAAAAATGATTTTCTTTAACTCACCAAACAATCCAAGCGGAACCATTTATAGTGAAGCTGAATACAGAGCACTTGCAGCTGTTTTAGAAAAACATCCAAAAATATTTATCTTATCAGATGAAATCTATGAACACATAAACTACAATACAAAACCATTTAGTTTTGCAGCAATAGAAAGTATGTACGACAGAACTATTACAGTCAACGGTTTGGCAAAAGCCTTTGCCATGACAGGTTGGAGAATAGGTTATATTGGTGCTCCACAATGGATTGCCAAAGCATGTACAAAAATGCAAGGTCAAATTACCTCAGGAACTAATTGTATTGCACAAAGAGCAGCAATTACTGCAGTTTTAGCACCTGTATCGAAAATACAATACATGGTAGATGAGTTTAAAACTCGAAGAAATATCATTATAGAATTACTTAGACAAATTGATGGTTTTAAAGTAAATGTTCCTGAAGGTGCATTTTATGTTTTTCCAGACATCTCAGCTTTCTTTGGTAGAACCATTCATGGTGTAAAAATAGAAAATGCCAGTGACTTTTCTTTATTCATCCTTGAAAAAGCAAATGTAGCGACTGTTACTGGAGAAGCTTTTGGAACACCTAATTGTATTCGAATATCCTATGCAGCTTCTGAATCACAAATCCGAGAGGCAATTACAAGAATCAAACAAGCTTTGAGTTAGACAAAACTTCTGATGTTTAAAAATCACTTTTATTAAAGAAAAAGATTTTATTAATAAAAAAACCACGTTTGTTTAAACGTGGTTTTTTTTTGAGGTAACGAACGTTTTTTTAATCTACGTTGTCGTGTAAAAATGAGTTGTTTGAACTTAAATTAAGTTCTTCAGCATCAGAGCTTATGGAGGTCTTTGCATTACTAATCGAAGTATTTGTATCCAAATTAATTCCTAATCTCTTATAGGCTGGTTGACGCTCTATTTCATCAATATTCTTATTCATTTGATCATTGAACTTATAATTAAAACCTTTCATCTTTTTACGTCTTTCTTCGGCTCTTTTTTTCAATTCAGTAATCGTCAAGTCTAAAGGAGAGACTTCTTCACTTTGGGTTTCAATTTTATTAATCTCTACTTGTGGTGCTCTTGTTTTTAGTTCAAATTGAATTGCTTCCTCAACAAGGTTTTCTTCGACAATGCTTGAACTCTTACCAATAGTTGGCTGCGCATCAAAGTCCTCTAAAACAAAATGTTTTTCTAAACCTTTTCTTTCAAAAACAATCTCCTCTGCCCCATAAACTTCCAGATCATTCACCTGAGAAGTTGATATTAGATCTTCTTGTAAATTATAACGAACTTCCTCTTCTGCTTTGACCTCTGTATAAGAGTTTAAAGGTAAATCAAATAATAAATCTGCTTGATGTTTTTTAGGTTCTTCCTGAACCTCCACTTCTTGAACTGGAGTTTTGTCTGTAATTACAAAATCATCCTCGGATATAGATTCAATTTGAACTTCTTCAAAAAGAACTGGCATCTCTGCTATTTCATGTGTTGTTGTAACTAAATTAGTTTTTGGAGATACCGCTTCGATATCTTCCTCTAAAATATGAACTATTTTTTGGTCCTTTTTGTTTGTTAGTGGCTCATGTAAAGTTGGAGACTTTACCACCCTTTTTTCACCAAAATCATAGGTAGCTTTTTGCTCATCTTCTAGGGTATGTACAATTTTTTTAACTTCTGTATTGGTAATTGTACTTTGTTGGTCAGCAGCAAATCCAGTTGCAACAATTGTCACAGCAATAGCATCCCCTAACTCTTTATCTTCTCCTATACCCATAATAATGTTTGCATCATACCCTGCTTCATCTTGAATGTAATCATTGATTTCACCGATCTCATCGAGGGTCACTTCATTCGTTCCTGATACAATTAATAATAAAACATTCTTTGCTCCTGTAATTTTATTATCATTGAGCAAAGGAGAGTCTAAGGCTTTTACAATCGCTGTTCTAGCTCTGTTTTCCCCTTCTTCTTTTGCAGACCCCATAATTGCAGTTCCACTATCAGAAAGTACTGTTTTTGCGTCATGCAAGTCAATATTTTGCTTATAATGATGTGTAATTACTTCTGCAATTCCTCGAGAGGCAGTAGATAATACTTCATCTGCTTTGGAAAAACCTGCCTTAAAACCAAGATTTCCATAAACTTCACGAAGCTTATTGTTATTTATCACAATCAAAGAATCTACATTTTGTCGCAGTTGATCAATTCCAAGTTGAGCTTGTTTAGAACGTCTTCTTCCTTCAAAAGCGAAAGGCATTGTTACGATACCGACTGTTAAGATATCCATATCTTTAGCAATCTTCGCAATAATTGGTGCAGCCCCAGTACCGGTTCCTCCTCCCATTCCTGCAGTTATAAACACCATTTTTGTTTGGCTATTTAACATCTGTTGAATTTCTTGCATGCTTTCCTTAGCTGCTTGCGCTCCTATTTCTGGATTGGCTCCTGCTCCTAAACCAGAAGTCAAATTAGCCCCTAATTGAATCTTGTTAGGTACAGGACTATTTTCTAGAGCTTGTGCATCTGTATTACAGATGACAAAGTCTACCCCCTTAATCTGTTGCGTAAACATGTGATTTACCGCATTGCTTCCACCACCACCTACACCAATTACTTTAATTGTGTTGGACTGTGTTTTAGGCATTTCAAATAAAATGTTATCAAATTCTGCGCTCATAATAACCTATCTATTATTTAATGTTGTTTTGTTCTTTTTGTTCTACTTCTACCGTTTTATTCTGCATTGTCTAAAAAGTCTTTTAAACCCTCCGTAAACTTTTCAAAAAACGTCTTTTTTTGTAATGTTGTTTTTTCATCTTTCCCCATCTGTGCTACTTTCAAATCTCCTTCTTCGTTTTCGTTAGTAGTTGCCTCGTCCATCTGTGCAGATGGATCTCCTTTTGAATCTTTTTCTAATCCTTCCATTAGTAATCCAACAGCAGTTGCATAGGACGGACTTGATAAAGCTTCATCGGAATCACCCGCTAAATGCTCGTTAGGAAAACCAATTCTAGCATCCATACCCGTAATATATTCTACCAATTGACGTAAGTGCTTTAATTGGGAACCTCCCCCAGTTAAAACAATTCCAGCAATTAGCTTTCCTTTTGCAGTTTCGTGTCCATAATTTTTGATTTCTAAGTACACATGTTCAATAATCTCTTGAACTCTTGCATGAATAATTTTTGATAAATTCTTTAATGTAATCTCTTTAGGCTCTCTTCCTCGTAAACCAGGAATGGAAACAATTTCAGTTTCTTTGTTTTCACCTGGCCAGGCAGAGCCGAATTTGATCTTTAACAATTCTGCTTGTTTTTCTATAATTGAACAGCCTTCTTTAATGTCGTCTGTAATTACATTTCCTCCAAAAGGGATCACAGCTGTATGCCTAATAATCCCATCTTTAAAAATGGCTAAGTCTGTTGTCCCTCCACCTATGTCGATCAATGCAACTCCAGCTTCTTTTTCTTCTTGACTCAAAACAGCAGAGGCAGATGCTAAAGGCTCTAGGGTAATTTCACTGAGGTCTAAACCAGCACTTTTTACACAACGACCAATATTTCTAATAGACGAAACTTGACCAACAACTACATGAAAATTTGCTTCCAAACGACCACCATACATCCCTATTGGCTCTTTGATATCTGCTTGAGAATCGACTTTAAATTCTTGTGGTAAGACATGTATGATTTCCTCTCCTGGCAACATGACTAGTTTGTGAACTTGATTGACCAAATTATCAATATCGTTTTCATCGATAACTTCATCAGCATTCGCTCTAGTAATATAATCACTGTGATGTAAACTGCGGATATGTTGCCCTGCAATTCCAACAACAACTTCTTCGATCTTAACTCCAGAAACACTTTCTGCCTCATCTACGGCCTGTTGGATAGATTGAATAGTTTGGGTAATATTACTCACAACACCACGCTTTACTCCCAAACTCTTTGCTTTTCCAATACCCACTACTTCAATCTTGTCGTATTCGTTTTTACGACCAATCATAGCAACAATTTTGGTTGTACCAATATCTAAACCAACAGCTATTTTATTATTTTCCATTTTGATTTATTTTGTACACACAACTTGGTTGTGATATTTTACATTAATCATTTTATAATTTTGAATTGTTTGATCTTTAAATGTTTTATTATAAAATGCTTTTAACTTCTTAAATTTGAGATCAATTTCAATTAATTTACCAAAATCAATTTTGTAATTTCCACTTCTAACCGAAAATTGATATTCAGCATCCGCGAATTTCGTGATTCCTACAACTTCTTTATGCAGGAAGTCATCTTCTAAAATATACGATATTAAAGGCAAAATCTCATCAATATCTTTAGCAGTTTCAACTCCTGAAACGAGCATAACTCTTGGAGAATAACTAGTAGATAAAGGGATTTTTACTCCCTGTTTATCAATATAATACGAACCATTAACATGAATGATTCTTGCAATAGGAACCCGTTGTTTTACAATCGATTTCAATGTACCGTCAATAGTAAGAAACACTGCCGCATTTTCTACATATGAATTTTTAGATACCGTTTTTTCTAACTTGTATAAATCTATTACAGATTTCGCTTGGTTTTTCACACTTGAGTCATTTTGTATTAACAATTTATTAACTATTGAATGTGTCAAAAAATTATGATCTCTAGTACTAAATTCTACAACCACTTCCTTCACAGTTTTACGCATATTTCTTTTGACAGAAAAAGAATATAAGAAGGCTAAAAGACCTACTAACAAAAGGAATCCTATGTATTTTAAAAGCCTATTAAGTTTCATTTTCTACTGTTTTTAAAAGTTGATCTGTTACCTCAAGAATCGTTACTCCTATATCACCAGCTCCCAACATCGCAACAACTTTGGCTGATGAATTCTTAATATCTTTTACTAAATTATTTTTTTTGGTTTGCTTTTTACACTTGGTCGTAATTTTACCCAATAACCATTCTGAGTCAACCCCTAAAATAGGAGTTTCTCTTGCAGGATATATGTCTAATAATAAAACTTCATCAAACTTGGAAAGTGCCCGTGCAAAATCATCAATAAAATCTCTTGTCCTTGAAAATAAATGTGGTTGAAAAACTACCAGTATTTTTTCATTAGGATACATTTCTCTTATCGAACTTTCTACGACATTTATTTCTGCCGGATGATGAGCATAATCATCAATCAACACTAAATTATCTGTTTTAATTTTATACGAAAATCTTCGTTTCACACCCATAAAAGTAGACAAGCGGTGTTTGATATTTTCTAATGAAATCCCATAAATATCTGCCATTGCGAATGCAGCCAATGCATTCATCACATTATGTCTACCAGGCAAGTGAAACTCGATATTAGTCATTTCTGCCGAGGGTGTTTTTACATCAAAAACATATTTTCCTCTCTCAATTTTTAAATTATAGGCCTTATAATCTGAAGGCTCATTAATCCCATAAGTAATGCCTTTTAAAGGCAATCCTTTCGCTACAACCAATGTTTGAGAAACTTTTGCTGCAAATTCTATAAAAGAAGAATTCAAAGAATCTGAATCTCCATAAATATCGAGATGATCTGCATCCATAGAAGTTATACAAGCAATGTCTGGGCTTAACTGTAAAAAAGACCGATCATATTCATCAGCTTCAACAACACTAATGTTATCATCTCCTAAAATTAAATTTGAATTGTAATTTTCAGCAATTCCTCCTAAAAAAGAAGTAGCACCTACTTGGGCCATGATGTGTCCTAAAATCGAAGAAGTTGTTGTTTTACCGTGGGTCCCAGCAACAGCCAAACAAAAAGTAGCCTCTGTAATCATCCCCAAAATCTCTGCTCTTTTCAATACGGTGAAATTGTGCTCAATAAAATAATTTAATTCCACATGATTTTTTGGAATTGCCGGTGTATATACAATTAAGGTTTCTTCTTTTTTAAAAAAAGAAATGGGTATTTTATCTAGAGCGTCTTCAAAATGAATCTCAATACCTTTGACCTCTAATGCTCTTGTAATCTGAGAAGGTGTTTTATCATAACCCGCTACTTGTTTTCCATTGGAAGCAAAGTAATGCGCTATTGCACTCATGCCAATACCACCAATTCCAATAAAATAAACCTTATGTATCGCGTTTAAATTCACTTTTTTAATAATAGTTCTATTTGATTAACAATCGCTGTTGTTGCTCCTGGAAGAGCTAATTCATGTATGTTTTCAGATAAATGCTCCTGTTTGCCTTTATCTTTTAGTAAGGTTTCAAAAATAATAGGAAATGTATTCAACTCATTTTCACTCAACAAAATTGCTCCATGTTGATCGGCTATTGACTTAGCATTTTTTGTTTGATGATCTTCAGCCACATTTGGAGAGGGAATAAAGATTACTGGTTTTCCTACAATACATAACTCAGAGACAGAACTTGCCCCTGCTCTAGAAATAATAATATCAGAAGCCGCATAGGCAAAATCCATTCTATTTAAATATTGATGAACTTGAATATTTTCTCTAACATCGTACTTTTTGTATTCGTTATAATACATAGAACCACATTGCCAAATAACCTGAACTTGCTGATGTTTAAAAAACTCCAAGTGTTTTTCTACTAACTGATTTATTTTCCTTGCACCCAAACTACCACCTAGAATCAGAATCGTTTTTAATTTTCTTTCTAGACGAAAAAAAGTTTTAGCTTCCTCTACTTTAGAATGTACAGTTAACAAATCTTGTCGAACAGGGTTTCCTGTTTTTACAATTTTTTCTCGAGGAAAAAAACGCTCTAAATAATCATAAGCAACACATATTTTATGAGCCCTTTTACTCAATAGTTTGTTTGTTATTCCTGGATATGAATTCTGTTCTTGAATTAAAGTTGGAATTCCCTTTCTACTAGCCATAATCAATGTTGGACCACTTGCAAACCCTCCTGTACCTATAGCAACATCTGGCTTAAAGTCATTAATAATTTTTGACGCATTCCATAAACTGTGGAGCATTTTAAGAGGAAAAGATAAATTATCAATTGTTAATTTTCTTTGAATTCCAGAAATCCACAATCCTTTAATTTGAAAACCAGCTTTAGGAACTTTCTCCATTTCCATTTTATCTTTTGCTCCAACAAATAGAAAACTTGCATTTGGATATCGCAACTTTAATTCATTTGCGATTGCAATTGCAGGATAAATATGACCTCCTGTTCCACCACCAGAAATTAAGACTTTAATCGATTGTTTCATGTAGTATTTCTAAAGGGTTATCATCTAAAATATCTTCCTCTGTATCTGCACTCGAAGCACTTACACTGAGAATCATTCCTAACGCAAAACAGGTCATCCAAATTGAGGTACCTCCACTACTAATTAGGGGTAAGGTTTGCCCGGTAACTGGAAACAAATGGGTGGCTACTGCCATATTAATAATCGCTTGAAAAATAATCGGAATACCAACACCCAGCACTAGTAATGCTCCAAAAATAGTGGTCGTTTTATTTATAATCACAAAAATTCTAAATAGCAATAAAAAATAACTAAACACAATAATAACACCGCCTACTAAGCCGTATTCTTCAACGATGATTGCAAAAATAAAATCCGAAGTAGATTGAGGCAAGAAGTTCTTTTGCACACTTTTTCCAGGTCCAACTCCAAAAGTTCCTCCGGTTGCAATTGCAATTTTAGCTTTTTCTACTTGATAAGAATCTCTACCTCCTTCTTGTGAAAAATTTTCTATTCTACTCTGCCATGTTTGAACTCTGTTAGGCATTGCGTCTGGAAAGGCTTTTACAATTAAAATAAAAATTGAAAATACTACGATTCCAGCACCAAAAATAAACCCCAAGTATTTGATTGGATACCCTCCTATAAAAGTCATCATTAAAATCATTACAAAAATGATGGCGGTCGTAGAAAAGTTTGCAGGCAATATTAATATTAATACTAGTGAAACCGGAAGCCAAAGTTGAAGGATACTTTCTTTAAAATGAATTGTTTTTTCTTTATTCTTAGCCAAATACCTAGCTACATAGACCATTAAAACCAATCCTGCAAGGGTAGACGTCTGAAAACCGATTCCTCCAATACGAATCCATCTACTTGCATTTGCTCCACCAATTACTGTCCCTTGTGCAAGGGTAAAGATTAATAAAACCACTACCACAGGAAGCATGATCACTGAAACGCCAGAAAAATACCTGTAGGGTACTTTGTGTACTCCATAAATAATCGCAAATCCCATAATTAATAATACGATGTGCTTAACCAAATGTCCTAACGTAGATCCATAACCAACAACATATACCAAGTTTGTGCTTGCACTATAGACAGGCATAAATGAAATGATTGCCAAGACAGCAACAATTGCCCAAATAGATTTATCTCCTCGAATATGTTGAAAAATAGTTTTCATGAAATTTTATTATAAATTTCTTACAGCTGTTTTAAATTGACGACCTCTATCTTCATAACTTTCAAACAAATCAAAACTTGCACACGCTGGAGACAACAATACTGTTTCTCCTCGTTCAGCTAATTTATCTGCAACTTTTACCGCTTCTTCTGCACCGGCAGTTTCGACAATAATATCGACAACATTTCCAAACATGTTTTTAATTTTTTCATTATCTAACCCCAAACAAATAATGGCTTTTACTTTTTCTCTTACCAATGGTAATAAATCATTGTAATCATTTCCTTTATCGACTCCTCCTACAACCCAAATTGTGGTTTTATCCATACATTCGAGCGCATAAAATGTTGCATTTACATTGGTTGCTTTGGAATCATTTATATAGTTGACTCCTTTAATTTTCGCAACATTTTCTAATCGATGTTCTGCACCTTCAAAATTTTCTAAACTCTCTTTTATTGTTTGCTTTCTTAAGTTTAATAATTTTGCAGCCATTACAGCTGCCATCGCATTTTTCGTATTGTGTTTTCCTTTAACTGATAAAGTTGATAATGGCATAGTAAGTATATCTTTATGTATGTTAATAATAATCGTATTGTCTTTTAAATAGGCTCCAAATTCCAATTCTTTTTCGATTGAAAATGGCACCAATGTTGCTCTTGTTTTATGATCTTTTAACCAATTATTGATCGCTTTGTCATCTGCATCATAGATCAAATAATCGGTTATCTCTTGATTTTTTGTAATTCTAAATTTTGAGGCGATATATTTATCAAAGTCATACTCGTAACGATCTAAATGATCTGGAGTAATGTTGGTTAAAATCGCAATATGACTGTTAAAGTTTTCTATTCCATCTAACTGAAAACTACTCAACTCTAACACGTAATGCTCATGAGATTTTTCTGCAACTTGTTGTGCAAAACTATCTCCTATATTTCCTGCTATTCCAACATTCAAGCCTGCATTTTTTAAGATATGATGCACAAGTAATGCAGTGGTCGTTTTTCCATTTGAGCCTGTAATACCGATGATATTAGCATTGGTATATGGAGCTGCAAATTCAATTTCTGAGAGCACAGGAATTAAATTTTCTTTTATTTTTTGAACCAATGGAATATGTTCTGGAATTCCAGGACTTTTCATTACCAAACTGGCATTCAAAATATTACTTTCTGTATGACATTTCTCCTCAAAATCAATCTCGTGATGTAAAAGAACTTCTTTATAATTTGTGGATATCTCACCCTTGTCTGAGACAAAGACCTCAAATCCTTTTTGTTTTGCTAAAAGCGCGGTACCCACACCACTTTCTCCTCCACCAAGAATGACCAATCTTTTCATTTATCTCAACTTCAATGTAACGATTGCAAATACTGCTAATAAAATCCCAACAATCCAAAAACGAACCACAATTTTACTTTCATGATAATTCAGTTTCTGATAATGATGGTGTAATGGAGACATTTTTAAGATCCTTCTTCCTTCTCCGAACTTCTTCTTGGTATACTTAAACCAGGATACCTGAAGAATAACCGAAAGATTTTCAACAACAAAAATCCCTGCTAAAATTGGCAACAATAATTCTTTACGAATAGCAATGGCAATAACCGCTATAATTCCACCAATTGTTAAACTTCCTGTATCACCCATAAATACCTGTGCTGGAAAAGTATTGTACCAAAGAAAACCTATCAATGCTCCCGCAAATGCCAAAATAAAAACAGTCATTTCTCCAGAATTTGGGATATACATTACATCCAAATAATCTGCAAAGATGATATTACCAGAAACCCATGCAAAAACCGCTAATGTTAGTACCATAATTGCAGAAGAACCTGCAGCTAAGCCGTCTACTCCATCGGTTAGATTTGCTCCATTTGAAACTCCAGTAACAATAAAAACAGTGATAAAAATAAAAACGATCCATCCATATTTTTCATACCCATCTCCCAGAAAAAATAATGCTTTTGAATAGTCTAATTCGTTGTCTTTGAAGAAAGGAACCGTTGTTTTGGTAGACTTATGAGCCTCTCCAAAGACAATTTTTCTTCCATCAGTATTAACTATTTGTTGTTCTTGTGGAAGCTGTTCTTTAATAGTAACACCTTCATTAAAATAGAGCATAGAACCAACAATTATCCCCAAACCAACTTGACCCAAAACTTTGAATTTCCCTTTTAAGCCCTCTTTGTCCTTTTTAAATACTTTGATGTAATCGTCTAAAAAACCAATAAGCCCCATCCAAAGGGTTGTTATGACAAGAAGTATGATGTAAATATTATCTAACTTTGCTAATAATAGAGCAGGTATTAAGGTTGCAAAAATGATAATAACTCCTCCCATAGTAGGGGTTCCTGCTTTTTGAATCTGCCCCTCTAAACCCAAATCTCTGATGGATTCTCCCACCTGTTGTCTTTGTAAAAAACGGATGACTCTCTTTCCATAAATTGTAGAAATTGATAAAGACAAAATAAATGCAGCAGCAGCTCTAAACGTGATAAATTGAAATACACTTGCTCCCGGAAAACTAAATTGACTCTCTAAATATTCAAATAAATAGTACAACATTGTTACTTGTTTTTTAATTGATTAAAACAATTTTTCACTTCTTCCAAATCATCAAAATGAGTTCTAACCCCATTTATTTCTTGATAATTTTCGTGCCCTTTACCTGCTATTAACAGTATATCTCCGCTACTAGAAAACTTACAGGCTGCTTTTATCGCTTGCCTTCTATCTATAATTGACAGTGTTTTTTTATCGTTTTCAGCAGTAATACCAACTTCCATTTCTTCAATGATCTTTTGTGAATTTTCTGTTCGTGGATTGTCTGAGGTTAAAATTACCTGACTACTTAGCTGAGAAGCAATATGAGCCATTTTAGGTCTTTTTGCCTTATCCCTATCACCTCCACAACCAACAACGGTAATCAATTGTTCTTTGCCCCTTCTAATCTCATTGATCGTTTCTAAGACATTCTTTAACGCATCAGGAGTGTGTGCATAATCTACGATAGCAATGACTCCATCTTCAGAAATAACAGTTTCAAAACGCCCACTAACATTTTCTAATTGACTTATAATGGTGAGTATTTGAAGCTTTTCTAATCCTAACAATTCTGCAACTGCATAAATCGCTGCAACATTAGAGGCATTAAATTGCCCTATTAATTTTACCCAAACTTCTAATGCATTCATTTTTAATAAGGTTCCTGAAAATTGCTTCTCCAAGATCTTAGCTTTATAATCTGCAACTCCTTTTAAAGCGTACGTTTTCCTTCTAGCTTTAGTATTTTGCAACATAAAGTTGCCATTTTTATCATCAATATTTGTAAGGGCAAAAGCCGATTTTGATAAATTATCAAAAAAGGATTTTTTTACATCTCTATACTCTGAAAAAGTTTCGTGGTAATCCAAATGGTCATGGGTTAAGTTGGTAAAAACACCTCCATTAAAATCCAATCCTTGGGTTCTTTTTTGGTGAATTCCATGAGAACTGACTTCCATAAAACAATACGCAACATTAGCAATCATCATTTTATTTAGGTAGGAATTGATTGTCAGCGAGTCTGGCGTTGTATGCGTAGCCTTATACTCTTGATCGTCAACTAAAATTTTCACAGTAGACAACAATCCAACGCTGTATCCTGCCTTTTTGAAAAGCTGATACAATAAAGAAGCGATCGTTGTTTTTCCGTTGGTCCCAGTAACCCCAACAAGCATCATTTTTGTTGATGGATTTCCATAAAAATTAGCTGCCATAATAGCCAAAGCTTCGTTTACAGCTGCCACTTGAAGATATGTGATTCCCGCTTTTATCTCTTGAGGTAGATCTTCACATATGATTGCTATGGCTCCTAACTCTATGGCCTTATCAATGTACAAATGACCATCAACTGAATATCCTTTTTGAGCAAAAAACACATCGTTTTGTTCAATTTTTCTTGAATCAAAAACAAGATTATGAATCTCAATATTGGTCTCACCAAATACTTGATTGACAGAAACCTGATACAATATGTCTCTTAAATTTTTCAGTTTATGACAGTTTTAAAATAATCGTTGTTCCTTTTATCAGTTTCTCTCCTTTTCTCAGGGACTGAAATTTCACCTTGCCTACTCCATAAATTTTTACATTCAATCCAATGTTTTCCAATAAAGACAAAGCATCCATTCCCTCCATACCCTTAACATCTGGGATTTCTGAATACTTCTTATTTTGTATTTGATCGAATTTATGGTATTGAGTATCGATCACTTCCAATGCCAATTCATCATCTACGGATTGAATATCTATTGGAGTCGTTGTAAATATCTTTTGAGCAATTTCTTTAAATACAGGAGCAGCGACAGTTGCTCCATAATATCCTTTTTCCTTCTTTGGATCATGAATAACGACAATGCATGAATACTTTGGGTTATTCGCTGGAAAAAAACCAACAAAAGAAGCAATGTATTTTTGTGTTGAATAATATCCTCCTTGCCACTCCCCTTGATCATCTTTAGTTCTGGCAATGTATTTTTTTGCAGTTCCTGTTTTCCCTGCCATTGAAAAATTAGGAGAATAAATAGTACTTGCAGTTCCTTTTTTGACCACATTTTCCATTACTTTTTTCACTTTACTCAATGTTTGATCAGAGGCTATTTTTGGGTGTATAATTTCAGTTTCAAAAAATTTTTCAGTCTTATCTTGCCTTCTCAACTCTTTGATAAACTTTGGCTTTAGCATTACCCCATTATTGGCAACAGCATTGTAAAACATGAGTGTTTGCATTGGTGTTACTGAAACCCCATACCCCCAAGACATCCACTCTAACGAAATTTTATTCCAATTTTTTTTATCCTTGGGATTTGGTACATAAGGCACTCCCTCTCCTTTAATTTGAAAACCAATTGGCTTCGTAAAACCATATTCTTTAATTTTTTCATAATACTTTTGTGGTTCATGATCATAGTGTTCTTTAATCATTTTCACAATTCCAACATTAGAAGAAACTTCAAAAACCCTCGCAGCAGAAATTTTACCATATCCACCCTTATGAGAATCTTCTACTTTTCTATTGTGTATAAATATTTTTCCTTTTTCTGTATCTATGACAGTAGAAGTATCAATTACTTTATCTTCTAAAGCAATCATTAAACTTGCCAACTTAAAGGTAGATCCAGGCTCACTACTCTCCCAAACAGCATAATTTCTTTTTTCATAATAGGTTCCCTTGCTTGTTCTCCCCAGATTAGAAATGGCTTTAACTTCTCCAGTTGCCGTCTCCATTACGACAGCACAACCGTGATCTGCTTCAAAATATTCTAACCTACTTAACAAAGCATGGTGCGTAATATCTTGAATATTTACATCTATTGTTGTAATAATATCATGTCCATCAACGGGTTCTTTTTCATTAACATCGTTAATAGGCTTCCATTGATTTTTTGCTATTTTTTGTTTCCATCTTAATCCATTGTTTCCTTTCAAATATGCAGAAAAGGCCCCTTCTATTCCTGCTCCTCCTCTGTAATCATCATACCCAATAGTTCGTTCTGCAATCTTACCAATAGGATGAGCTCGAACAGTTTTCTGTTCGGCAATAAATCCTCCTTTGTATACTCCCTTATTGAAAATAGGAAATTGCTTCATCTTGAGATAATCGGTATACCCAACGTTTCTGGCAATCAATAAATACCTGTTTTGTTTGTTTTTAGCCCTTCTTAATTTCTCTTGATAAAACTTAGATGTTTTACCTAACATCATAGATAATTCGTCCGATAA
>Ga0206677_10000362_pt1 | contig 42638 bp, 49 predicted proteins | sample M130m12015metaG_FD_155475 | JGI IMG/M metagenome (GOLD analysis project Ga0206677, IMG submission 155475) | Ammonia-oxidizing marine archaeal communities from Monterey Bay, California, United States - M1 30m 12015 | ecosystem: Environmental > Aquatic > Marine > Intertidal zone | place: USA...
CTGTTTTTTTTGTCTCTAAAAAATCTATCACAGATGCCTATCACAATTACCCCGAAACCCGAATTACCCTCCAAACCCTAATGACCCTTCAATGTCACTAGGCCCTATGGGGGGTGACCCAGAGTTTACACTGTAAACCCCAAAGACCACAGAGGATACCCCATCAAATGGACGCAGTTATGAATATCACACAGGCACGTACAGCCTTGAATACCGCAATAGCCGTCATGCTCTCAAATGCTAATCAGGCTCAAGAGGCAGCACGGCAAACCTTGGAAGAATTAAAGGATGACATGCTTGAAGATCAGGGTTTTTACATGAACCAAAGTGATGACCTAAGAGACGCTATTGGATATCTCAATGACGCCAATAACCTAATTACCAAAATACGTGAAGCTTACCCTTTACCCAATACAATAGCCAAAGGCATGGGATCAACTAATAGTTTTGAGCAAGTCACCATTGAACAGATGCATGAAGCAATGGGGCAGTATTAATCAATGACTGGCCTAGAACTTATCGCCCTAGTGCTGATCTCATCCACGATTATCGCACTATTCTAATCACCCCAAAGTTTACACTGTAAACCCCAAATTAGAGGAATAATACTATGTATGACCGTAAAGAGGCGCGACGTAAGCGCAAAGAAAAGTATGGAGGCTTTGACACCTCAAATGCCCTCAGAGTGCATTGGTACATCCAACAGAATGATGCTGTTAGAAAAGGCCTAGAGGGTGTTGCTCTGCGCCAAGGTGTACGGGATGGCGCTCAAATCGCTGCCAAGGCCTTTCGGGGCTTCAAGACCCATGACGGTGCCACTTTTAATGTCTCTGCCCTTCGTGCCGCTATGCGTGGCATGGGTGAGCGTGGAAGGATTAAACCATGACCCGCTTTGATCCCTTTTATCTCGTTCAATCTAAGTATGGCGCACCTATGGGTAGGCGTGACCGTCAAAGTTTTGTTGACCCTTCAGATGGTGCGCTATGTGCGCGTCATTGTGGTGGCTCTGACTGTTATGACAAGGGCGGTGCCTATTGGGGCGCACCCCTAGATATCTGGGCCGTATGGAACCACGGCAAAGGTAATGACACTGTTACCTATGTACGGGCTGATAATAGAACCCAAGCCTTAATCTTTGCACAAGGATTAGACCAATGATTAGACAGATGAATATGACCCTCAATAAGGAAGCTATGAAGGCTTACCGCAAGTTTAAGAAGCTCGGTGTTATCGATGAAAGCATTGGTTGGATTTGCCGTACTGTAATGGATCAAGACGTTGTTAGCTTCCAGACATCCAAAGGCACCATTACCTTTGATGAAGCTGACGTTGTTCACCGTGGAAGTTCCTTACAGGGCTATTCCCATCACGCAAATACAAGGCTTATTAACCATGCAAAGTAAATACGAATTTCAAATTAAAGTGCAAAAGGATCGTGTTATGCAGTGGGTTTCGGTGCGTCCTAAAGGGGGTCAACCTTACCAGTATGACACCGAGACCGAGGCGCACCAAGCGGCTGACATGTGCTATGGTGGTGCCTTTGTTTTAACTAGAGTAATTGAGGTGCAGTCACATGGGGAGTAAGCTTGTCGATGTATACTGGAACTTGCACAAGTGTAAGTTTTCTGTACGTGATGTTTACACTGGTAAAGTGTTTGATCACTGTAATTCCCTAGTCTTAAAGAACGCTCAGTACAAGGTAAGGGAAGGGGGTCGGCAGCGTGTACTTTCAATGGGAAAGAAAAACGTCCACGCCCACGTTAGGGGGGAGTATTACACCTCGACACCTCTTCAGTTGGTCTTGGACACCCCTAACTTAGAGTTTCGTGAAATTACCTATGACCCTTACTGGCATAGCTCTTTTGTCTATCGGCACACGGTAGGCGAAGAGGATCAAGAGCCAGTGTATGAAACCCCTTGGGTCATAATGGAAACCAAGCAAATCAATGCAATCAAATCAAAAGCACACATAGTAGGAGCAGCATAATGGCCTATGTAACAATGACATCCATCCTATCAGGTACTATCAGCACCCGCCTCTTAGACATCGATGAGGATCAGTATCAGTACTGGAAACTCAAGCGCAAAATGGGAATGACCTGCAAGCTTGTACAAGATGAATTTCCACACCTAAATCCTAGTGACCGCGACTTCTTACTTATGGGTATTACCCAGCGGGAATGGGATCACATGTACCCAGAGCCAGAGCCAGTACCTGAGGCTATGAACGCCCTCTATAATCACCGTAAATCATTCGCCTCCCACCTTGGGGAAGCCTTGGGCGTTAGGAAGTAAGGCTTGCTAATTGCTTCCACATGTGTTATAACTTTAGCATAAGCAGGGGATAACCACACCCTCTGCTTATGACCTTCCAAACCGAGTTTACACTGTAAACTTTCCCCCCCTCAAAATAAGGACTAAGAACATGGGTGCTAACCCTCACTATAACTATTTCAATATCTTAGGTGTTGCTTGTATCGCTACGCCAGAGCAATTCACCAAAGGGATGACTTGGTATTCCCAGTGTAACAAGACGCTGCGTGAATTAGCCCTTCGATCCAATATCGATGAAATTCATGTCTGTGCTGTGTTCTCCGCATTATCCCCCAACAACAAGATTGACCGCAACCATGCTGATGCCGAGCGTATGTGCATGGCCTATGCTACTGGCGATGAGGATTGGCGCGAGACCACCGTTTGCACCTACAATCCCAACCGCGACAAGGCTGTGAAAATCATAGAGGAACGTCACCTCTCTGGGGTAGATGATCTCCTATCAATCCTTAATGGTCAGAAGACCCGCTCTTACTTCCTTTGCTGCATGAATTCGATGGCTGATCACCCTGAGGCCGTCTGTATCGATGGTCACGCAAAGAATATCTACTATGGACAGCGGCACGGCCTAACCTCCGACAAAAGTAACATAGGCAAGCTTGAGTACAAGACCATCTCCAAGGCTTACCGCGAGGCCGCTGATGCCTTCTCAGGCCTACGTGGGGAGTACATTAGCGCATCCCAACTCCAAGCAATCACATGGACCGTGTGGCGTGACATCCACGGTATCCGCTGAGTTAGAGGCCTTCCTTGCTGAGATGTTTAGCAGGGAAGACCCACCCACCCACAAACCACACCCCAATCCCCTGCGTGTCTCGCGGGGCTGGAAACCTTCACATCCCAAAGAGGAGCCACCGTTTTAGCATGACCAGTAACAAATCAATCTACGTGAATGACCTCTTAGTCTGCACCGCCCACATGTCCGACAGAACCGTTGAGCATATGATCAAGACCCTTCAGAAGCGCGGCGTCAAAAACATCACAGTAAAGGATATATAGATGACGTACGAAACAACGGTAGACGCCTATGGAAACTGGGCAATCATAATCAATGGAGGTGACGTAATTGCTGACCTTATGACACGTGAGATCGCAGAGAAGATTTGCGCCCTTCTCAACGCTTCCAAGTAGCAGAAGGAAACTTCTAATAACTGGTAACCCCCAAAACTAGGAGAATTATTATGACTATGGTTGTAGTTTACCCATCGAAGAAAGAACTCAAAAGCAATGTGGGATCACGGCTCAATTACATTGAGACCAGTATCTTTGGCCCAGAGTACAAGAGCAATGGCACCATCACGGTAGCCAATCGCCCTCACATCACTGGCCTTGGTCGTGAGTTTTTCGCCCAAGTTACCATGAAGGATGACCTTATTACCAAGGTCTCCTAATCCGAGTTTACACTGTAAACCCATCACAAAGTGCATATGCGAAAGGAAATCCTATGCCTAGAACAACCACTAACACCCGCATCGTTGATGCCTCTAAACTCCCTCAGAAAATACGCCTGATGCGTCACCTCAAGGCTGTGGGTCATATCAGCAATCGTGAGGCTATCCTTGATCATCACATTGTCTGCCTAGCCAAGCGTATCCAAGAGCTTAGAGAAGACGGTGTTCCCATCACGTCCCACTGGAAAAAGCATCCAGTGTCGGGTCAGCGGTACACTCGCTATGTTTTAGGTAACTTAGCTGCCTAAAAATGAATACCACTTTGACCCTAGATACCTCTTGCGTGTCTGGGGTTATAGTATAACGTATACTTGTTACACTAATGGATTTATAGAAAGGCGATCCAATGTCTAAACCACAAACCAACACACCTTGCGTTGCGTCATGCGGAGCAACGACTGTGTGGGGCAATGGTCCTACTGCCCCTCCAACTTCTAACCCCAAGAGAAGAGAGAAGGTCATTTGTACACATCAACCAAAAAGTTCTCAATATTTGTAACAACGAGAGGACATAAAGTCCCAATGAGCCAAGTTGTGTGTGTACATCACAATTCATTAGAGATAACCCTACCGAGGCTATGGCTTATCTTATCTTATGGTTAAAGAATGGAAACTAACAAACTCAATGTAGTACTAGATTTATGTAAGGCTGTAGACGAGAGTTTTAGGATCACTACACTTCAAATATTCCTCAGTATCGCTGACAACGAGTACTTGGGTAATGATCCCTTAATGGTTACAGACTTCACCAAACTACACCACCTCACATTAGCCTCTGCGTCACGACATTGTATGCTACTAAGTGAGACAAGAAGACAGGGGGATAAAGGCATGGACCTCATCCAGATTTCCATTAATCCCTTATCCAGAAATCAGAAGCTTTTAGCTTTAACAACGAAAGGAAAAAGACTGTACGACAGTATACGTGCGGTCCTTACATAAACTTACATGACTGTAACAAAGCGTGGTAAACGCTTCCAAGCCTACATCACTGTAGGTAAGGAGCGACACCGCCGCAGCTTTGATACCAAAGTAGAAGCACTAATCTGGGAAGATCAAGTCAGGGACGCTATTACCCTTGGCAAGCCTCTTCCCAGTACAACCCCCCAATCATCACAATCATCTAAATCTTGGTCTCTCGACAACGCTGCGTCGAGGACATGGGCTATGTATTGGGAAGGCTCTCGCTCTGAGGAGAAGGTAGCCTTTAATATGAACCGTGCTTTGAAGTACTTTGGTAAGAACAAGCCTGTGGCAGACATATCGACAGAAGCTGTTGATGATTACATCTTATTCTTGAAAGGAGAAAGATTATCCAATGCCACCATCAACCGTAACCTAGCAGCCTTGTCAAAGATGCTAACGGTATCGATGGACTACAGTAAGATCATCAAGAAGCCTAAGATCAATAGGCTCAAGGAAACCAACTGGCGTATGCGCTGGTTTACCGTTGAAGAGGTAGATCGTATCTTGCAAGTATCCAAGACCGCAAGGTATACAGACCTCTATGACGCAGTAGCTGTCAGTGTTGACACTGGGGTTCGTCTAAACGAATTACAGGAGATCAAGGAAAGCAGCATTAGAGATGGTGGACTAATAGTCGATGGCAAAAACCACGATTGGCGGTCCATCCCCCTGACACAGAGGGCGCATGAGATACTTTCTCGCAGAGCCGAGGTGATCAGGAACCTTAGTCCTCCTGTTGACCCTACACGGCATCATGTGAGGGTGCGTCTATTCCCTGAGGGCGGGTGGTTACGCCCACAGTGGGAGCGTGTCAGGGGACTTGCCTTCTCAGAGGGTGAGCTTAACCAAGACAAGGGTGACGATATAGTATGGCACACCATGCGTCACACCTTTGGATCACGATTGGCTCAGAAGGGTGTGGCCCTTCAAGTCATCAAGGACCTAATGGGGCATAAGAGTATCCAGACCACCCTGCGATACGCAAAGCTTGCCCCTACTAATTCCAAGGATGCTATTGCTCACTTGGAATAGTCCAGCGAGAGTTTACAGTGTAAACTTTAATAATGGACGGTATTGTCTCTATACAACTCTTGTAGACTTTATCTACTAGGGATATAGTGTATGAAATGGTGGCGCGGCTGGTGGCGTAGAGCTTATCCAGTGGCGTTACCCTCTAAGGCCTCTTGGTGGAATTTGGTATACACAAAGGACTTAAAATCCTTCGCCTTCAATGGCTTGCGGGTTCGAGTCCCGCAGAGGCTACCACTACTCAATAACTTGTCGGGAGACTTAAAATGTACCGCGAACTAATTACACATCTGCAATCACCAAAAATTACTATAAAAATAAGGCTAATGGAGCTACTTTCGGGCATCCTTAACATAGCTTTCATATGTGCAATAGATATTGTGGCGTAGCTAACCCCGTGGCGCGGCGGTGGCGTATTTAATAATGGACACTCTTGTCCCCCCAGACCCCCAATATACCTTACAGGATAATAATACATGACTGATCTCCTTGAGACACAGAAGCAGCTTGAGCTTGAGATGCACATGACGGGCATCGAAGGTTACAGGAAGAAGGTTAGAACAAGCATTGAGCAGGGCATTGAGAGCCGCACCCCTTACGGCCTGATGATGCTCAAGCGCAGTGTAGATGTATTGGCAGCATCTTGTGATAGATTTGTGATAGATGCACTCAGCGGCGCAGCTACCAAAAGCCCATTCTCAGCAACATTGATGAATAGCTTGGATAGTGAGGTGTGTGCATATGTATCCCTCAAAGCAGCCATCGATGGTGTATCAGGAACAACATCACTGACAAAACTAGCTATGAAGATTGGTGGGATGCTTGAGGATCAGTTCAAGCTAGATTTCTACAAACAACAGGATCAATTTATCTTTAATAAGATTTATAAGCGGGTCACTAATCAAACCACGAACAGGTATTACCGCCGCTATAATCTTTTGCGTGAACTTACACGCTTGGAATTAACCTGTGCAGAGGCTTGGAACAAGCATGAGAAGATGAGCCTAGGATGTAAGCTGATCGACTTGGTTGTGCAGGAGACAGGCTTAATCAGGATCGAAACGCAGACCGTAGGCCGTAACAAGAAAATCCTAATGGTTAGGTCTACTGATAAGACACTAGCATGGATTGCCAAGGTCAATGAAAGAGGTGAGGCTCTATGTTCTTCCTTTGGGCCTTGTGTCATCAAGCCTAAAGATTGGACTACCCCCATCGATGGTGGTTTCTACACCCCAGAGCTATTCAATGTCCCTCTGATCAAGACCAGTAACATTAACTACTTTGAGGATATGCAGCATTACCCAATGCCTGAGGAGTATGCAGCCGTTAACACTCTTCAAGGTTCCAAGTTCCAGATCAACCAACCCATCCTTGAGTTTATGCAGGAGTGTTGGGAGAGTGGATTACCTTGGGGTGGCTTGGTCAGCCGTGAGGACGCTACACTGCCCCCATTCCCATTTAGCCCTGACAAGGACACTAAGAACCTTGGAGAGGCTGATGCCTTGAAGTTTAAGGATTGGAAAAAGGCAGCGACACGGGTTTACCAGTTCAATGCCCGTTCAACGTCTAAACGCCTTGCAACTATTCGGACCCTACAGGTGGCAGAGAAGTACAAGGATTTCGATGAGTTCTTCTTTGTCTACCAGAATGACTTTAGGTTCAGAAAATACGTTACCAGCGCGTTTCTCAATCCTCAGGGGGCTGACCCTTCCAAAGCTCTCCTACAGTTCTCTAAGGGCCGTAGGTTGGGCGAGAGGGGTGCTTTCTGGTTAGCAGTACAGGGAGCCAACACTTATGGTGAGGATAAGATTACCCTGCAACAGCGATACGATTGGTAAAGGAGGAATAGTCCTTGGATCATCAAGTGTGCTGAAGACCCTATGGTCTACAAGGAGTGGTGTGATGCTGACAAGCCTTGGCAGTTCCTTGCCTTCTGTTTTGAGTGGCAGGGGCAAAGTATTTTGGGCGAAAATTTTGAGAGCAAACTACCAATCGCTTTAGACGGGTGTAACAACGGTATCCAGCACTTGAGCGCATTGGCTAGGGATTATCGCGGCGGTGAGGCTACTAATCTTCTGCCCAGCGCATTACCCAACGACATCTACCAAGAGGTAGCTGATGCCTGTGTCGAGGAGCTAGAGAAACGCGATGACCCTATGGCTACCAAGTGGCTAGAGTTTGGGGTCACCAGAAAGTGCTGTAAGCGTCCAGTAATGGTAGTTCCTTATGGTGGTCGGCTCTTTAGCTGCCGTGGCTACATCGAAGAGTACATCCACGATGTCTTAGAAGATGGTTCACCTGATCTTTTCGATGGCAAGTACTTTGAAGCAAGTAATTACCTAGCCCGTATCCTCTGGGATGCGATCAGCGAGGTGGTTGTGTCGGCCCGTAAGGTTATGGATTGGGTACAGAAAGTATCTAGCACTGTGACCAAGCAGGGATTTCCCTTGGCATGGCAGACACCAACAGGGGCCTACGTCAGTCAGAACTATGAGGCCTTTAATACCAAGAGGGTAACCACGCACATCGATGGTGTGCTTATCAAGCCCTCAGTCAGAGAAACAATAGAAGGAAAGTTAGATCGGAGAAGATCAGTTAACGGCTCTAGTCCTAATTTTATTCACAGTCTGGATGCATCTGCGATGACAAAGACCATCAACCTGTGCAGACAGAGAGGACTAACCGACTTCTGTATGATCCACGATAGTTATGCGGTTCATGCGGGTGAGTTATCAAACGGGGAGAATTGTACTGATGTATTATTTGCATCACTACGCGAAGCCTTTGTTGATATGTATGTAAACAATAACCCTCTAAGTGACTTGCGAGAAAGTGTCTTAGAGATCGTAGACAAAGTACCAGAGCCACCATCGATGGGGACCTTGGATATCACTAAGGTTACTGAGAGTGAGTTCTTCTTTTCTTAGTTTTCAACTCCTTCCACTTGTGGAAGTAATAATGGACACTATTGTCCCTACAAAACTTGGAAAGGTTTAAAATGAATATCGAAGCAGTAGCTGCATTGATGATCAGGCGGGGGCAACAAGTGCCTGTTGATATGATCATTAAGCTACAGGAAATGGGTCACAATTTTGATGCGTTTGAAAAGAAGCACGTCAAGCATGACCGCTATACCAACAACCTAAACGATGAAACTACGAAGGATAATTAATGGCTATAACTACACCTAAAGGCACAGCAATGTGGGCAAAGCTTTTCACACCTGATTTCAAATTCAGTGATGTTGGAGAGTACAGTGTAGCACTCACGATTGGTGCTGATAATGCCGCTGATATTGTGTCTAAGATTGACGCTCAGTTGGATTACTCTTTGCAAAAAGCACAGAAAGAAAACCCCACAAAAAAGGGTTCGATCAAACCAGCATCACCACCTTACAAAGAAGTCTTTGATGAGCAGGGTAATGCCACTGGTGAGTTTGAGTTTAAATTTAAACAGAAGGCAGTAGTCCAGACCAAGAACGGTCCACTTAAAAAGAAACCAGCCGTAGTAGATGCCAAAGGTAAACCCATTCGGGAACCCATCGAAGTCGGTAATGGCTCAGTGATGAAGGTAGCGTTTGATATGTACCCTTACTACACCGCGATGGCGGGAGCAGGGGTATCGTTGAAACTAACGGCAGCGCAACTCATCGATGTCAAAGGTAGTTTTAAGTTCGACGTTGAGGATGGCTATGAGTTTTCCGAGAGTGACGTGAAACAACCAGATGAAGACTTCAACAACGAAGAGGAAGCCCCCCGTCAAGCCGACGATCTTGGGGACTTCTGAAGATACTAAATTTCGATCAGGATTAGAACGCAATATCGCCCGTGACTTAGACAAAATGTGTAGCGACTACACCTATGAACAAGAGCGGATACCATACTTTGTCGAGCGCAAGTATATTGCTGACTTCATTCTACCCAACGGCATCATCATAGAAGCTAAGGGCTGGTTCAAATCTGCTGACCAGCGGAAGATGAGAAACCTCAAGGATCAACATCCAGACCGTGAATTTCGGTTCGTATTTCAGAGGCTTAATTCCAAAGTTCAAGGTAGCACAATGACTTGCGCCCAATGGTGCGAGAAATACGGCTTCCTGTATGCAGAAACTTTTGTCCCAAAGGAGTGGGTAAACGAATGAGAAAGATTAACCTGATTGTCATACACTGTTCAGCCACCAAAGCTGATCAAGAATGTAACGCAGACATCATTGACAAGTGGCACCGCAAACGGGGCTGGCGAAAGATTGGATATCATTACGTCATCACCCGCGATGGAACCCTTGAGACAGGGCGTGAGCTTCACGAAGTAGGCGCACATGTCAAAGGCAAGAACAAGCATAGCATAGGAATTTCTATGTGCGGTGGTCTTGATGCCAATGGTGATCCTGAGTGTAACTATACAAAGGAGCAATGGAAGCAGTTGGAAACTTTGGTCAGTCAGCTACAGGCTGATTACCCAGAGGCTGATGTGGATGGGCATAATAGTTTTGCCGCAAAAGCATGTCCCTGTTTCAACGTAAAAGAATGGTTGAAGAACGAGAAGAAAGCTCTTTCGTAGCGCATCAACCTTGTCCCAAATGTACATCAAGAGATGGGTTCGCCCTTTACGATGACGGGCATGGTTACTGCTTTGTGTGTCACCATTATCAACACGGTGACGGTACTGAAATTATCCAAAAACGTGAGGTTAAAATGGCAACTACACAGCTAGTTGAGCGGGACAGCTATGTCCCTTTGAACAGACGTAGACTTAGCGAAGAGACTTGTAAGAAGTGGGACTACCACCTCTCTGAGTTCAACGGCAAGAAGTGCCATGTCGCTAATTACAAGGACGCACAAGGACAGACCGTGGCGCAGAAGCTGCGGTTCGCTAACAAAGACTTTCTTTTCATAGGAGATACTAAGTCAGCCACCCTCTATGGACAGCACCTGTGGCCCGATGGGGGCAAGATGGTTACTGTGGTAGAGGGTGAGCTTGATGCTTTATCTCTTCAGCAAACTATGAAGAGTTGGCCCGTTGTCTCAATCCCCAATGGGGCAGCGGGTGCAAAGAAATCAGTGCAGAAAAATTTGGAGTGGCTTAACAAATTCCAAAAAGTGAATTTCTGTTTTGACAGTGACGATGCTGGTAGAAAAGCAGCCAAAGAATGTGCTTCCCTGCTACCACCATCCAAGAGCCGTATAGTTAATCTACCCTTGAAGGATGCCAACGAGATGTTGGTAGAGAACAGGACAGATGAACTGATCAGGGCGGTTTGGGATGCCAAGGAGAATAGACCTGACGGTATCCTCAATGGCTCTGACCTATGGGAAGAGATCAACCTAGCGAATGATGCTGAGAGTTGGAGCTACCCATACCACGGCCTCAACGATAAGACCCAAGGCTTACGCAAGGGTGAGATCGTTACCGTTACTGCTGGTTCTGGGATCGGCAAGAGCCAACTGTGTCGTGAGTTCTCACACCACCTGTTAACTCAGGGTGAGACCATAGGCATCGTAGCATTAGAGGAGAGCATCAAGAGAAGCGCATTAGGCCTGATGGCTATAGCAGCTAACAAGCCCCTTCACCTCAACGTCGAGGTCACACCAGAGGAGAAGCTAGAGGCATTTGAGAGTACCCTCGGTACAGGTCGCGTGTTCCTATACGATCATTGGGGGTCCACAGAGGCTGACAATCTTTTGGATAAGATACGTTACCTAGCAAACGGCTGTGGCTGTGGCTTCATCATACTTGATCACATCTCAATCGTTGTTTCCTCAGGCATGGAAGGTGGCGATGAGCGTAAGCTGATTGACAAGTTGATGACCCTGCTACGGGGGCTGTGCGAGGAGCTAAAGATTGGTCTTATCTTGGTCAGTCACCTCAAGCGTCCAGACGGTAAGGGACATGAGGAAGGTAATGTCACAAGTTTGAGCCAGCTAAGAGGCAGCGCAGCAATAGGCCAGTTATCAGATATGGTCATAGGCTGTGAACGAAACCAACAAGATGCTGAGAACAGCAACATCACTACCGTCAGAATATTGAAGAATAGATGGACGGGAGAGACAGGCATAGCAACACACCTTGAGTACGACAAACATACAGGACGTATGAACGAGGTAACTATGCCTAGTGATGAAACCTTCGACACCAGAGAGGACTTTTAATGTTTGTTTACATAGTGATCTTGATCCACATGGGGGGCTACAAAGTACACGCTCCCAACGTGGTGTTCACGACTGAGAAGCACTGTGAGGTGTACAGGGAGATGGATTATCAGAGGCTGTATAACACCGCACCTGATCCCTACGCCGAGATCGTATCCATGTGTATAAAATTACCAGAGAAGGCTTAGTACATGAGCAATAAGGTTAGATTAGATATAGAACTAGAAGTTCTGTTTGGTGACGAGGGCGTAGAAATCTACCCTTACATCGATGGTAGTAACGATAGCGAGGATGCAATTAACTTTACTTGGGAGGCCCTATATTCAGAAACTGTTAAGTCAGCATTTGACTGTGGCAGTATCGCTGACACCGCTGACAAGCTAGAGGAAATGGCAGATCGATTACGTCAGTATATTCTTGACAATTAAAGCATCCACTTATGCAATAAGTTACTCCTGAGAGAGGACTAAACTATGAGACTTGTGTTCGATATAGAGACCGATGGTCTTGATCCTTCTGTAATCCACTGCATCGTAGCCAAGGACGTAGACACTAAGGCTGTCTACAGGTTCTATTGGGGTATGATCCCTGATGGTGCCAAGCTACTATCGATGGCTGAAGAACTAATAGGCCATAACATTGTGGCATATGATATGGTGGTGATGCGTAAGTTTTTCCCTGACTTATTCGGGGAAAGTTTACAGTGTAAACTCACTGACACCTTGGTCTTGTCTAGGCTCCTTTGGCCTGACAGACGAGAGAAAGACTTTAAGCTTCACAGAGAAGGCCGCTTGATCCCAAAGCTCATTGGCTCCCATAGCCTAAAGGCTTGGGGCCAGAGGTTAGGTGACCTTAAAGATAGCTTTGGTGAAAGCACCGATTGGTCAGAGTTTAGCGAGGAGATGTTAGACTACTGCGAACAGGATGTGGAACTTAACTACCGCCTGTATCAACTATGCTTGAAGCAGGAGTGTAGTCAGGATGCTATAGACCTTGAGCATGACATACATTCCATCTGCCTAAAGCAGACTGACAATGGATTTCCTTTGGATGAATATAAAGCTGTCCAGCTTTACTCCCGTCTAGGCATACGAAGACAGGATATCTACGATGAGTTAGTCGATAGCTTTGGTCAGTGGTGGGAAGGTGTAGGGGTAATCACACCCAAGCGAGACCTTAGATACAAAGATGTAACAAGGCAGTCAGTTTGGAAAGATGCACCCTACACCAAGATCAAGCGTGTCACGTTCAACCCAGCTAGTCGGTTTCACATAGCCCAGAGGCTCACCCATAAGTACGGGTGGGAGCCTGAGTTATTCACTGAGACCGATGAGCCTAGGGTGGACGATAAGGTCTTGGGGTCCTTGGAATATCCAGAGGCCCAGTTGTTAGCTGAATACTTGTTGCTACAAAAAAGGATTGGGCAGATAGCAGAGGGTAACCAAGCGTGGCTCAAGCTGTCTAAGGATGGCAAGCTCCACGGTAGGGTAAACACTATGGGATGTGTGACTTCCAGATGCACCCATAGCAACCCAAACACTGGTCAAGTTCCTAGTGTCAATGCCAAGTATGGTTGGGAGTGTCGTGAGTTGTTTCATGCCCCTAAGGGATGGCTGCTCATGGGATGCGATGTTTCTGGATTGGAATTGAGAACATTAGCCCATTACGTTTCTGCTTGGGATGAGGGTAAGTATGCTGACATCCTATTGGAAGGTGACATTCACCAAGCCACGGCAGACGCTACAGGCCTGTCGAGAAATAACGCAAAAACATTCCAGTACGCCCTCCTTTATGGTGGGGGTGATGAGAAAATAGGTTCTATTGTTGGTGGTGGTAAGAAGGAAGGGGCTGCGCTCAAGCGTAAGTATTTCAAAGCTACACCCGCAATCAAGAAGCTAAGGTCAGCGGTACAGGACAAGGCAAAGCAAGGGTACATCAAGGGCATCGATGGTAGGCACGTTCCTATTCGTCACTCCCATGCTGCACTCAACTCTCTCCTACAATCCTGTGGTGCGATCCTATGTAAACGGTGGGTGGTGTTGTTCCATGACCTACTAAATAAGAACGGCTTTGTTGAAGGCGTGGACTACCAACAGGTGGCCTACGTTCACGATGAGGTGCAAGTGTTAGTAAGGGAACAAGTAGCTAATGACATTGGACTACTCTGCATCGAAGCAATTAAACTTTCTGGACAGTATTACTCCATCAGACTTCCACTCGACGGTGAGTACAAAGTCGGAGCAAACTGGGCAGAAACACACTGATCCAAATGTCCTTGGGGACATAGCGGAATACTACTCAATAACCTACCTTTTGGATAAAGGACTTCATGTCTATAGAAACGCTTGTTGCACAGGCCCCGTTGATCTTATTGCTATGGATGCCACTGGTGCAGTCACCCTCATTGATGTCAAAGCTATACGACGAGAGAGAGATTATAATGTCGCTTCTATTCGCTCACCTCTTCAGAAAAAGTTGGGTGTTCAAATACTTGATTTCGATGTTGCGACGAGGGACTTCAGTTGGAAGAAACATCGTGACTAAATACTTGCATATGTGCAATAAATGGAAAGGTTCCTAAACATGGCAGCACGTAAACAACCACCACCATTGAAAGAAAAACCATGTCCAAAGTGTGAGGAACTTACCCAAGCACTAAAGGACCTTAGGCGTCTAGCAAACTTTGGTAACGATCAATTCAACATGGTTGTTCGGATGAAGATTGATGAGGTGTTATGACCATAACATTCATCCTTCACCTGATAATGACCTGTGCGTTCCTAGTCGTGTCTCTGGCCTTGAGCTTCAAGTTCATTGTTGAGGCTGTGCTTGAGTACAAACAGGTAAACGCTGGAATACAAGTAATCACTGAAAGGGATATGCGTGAAGCAGAAGACAAAGAGGACGGTTCTACTGGATGGTGACATCCTTGTGTACCAAGCAGCTACAGTATGTGAGGAGCCTGTAGATTGGGGTGAAGGTCTCTGGACCCTACACGCCCATGAACAGGACGCCCTAGCATCCTTCATCAGCCAGTACCTCAACGTGTGGGAAGGTACTAATGCTGATGAGATTAAGCTATTCATCACAGGCCCAAAGAACTACAGGAAAGATGTTCTTCCAGACTACAAGGGTAACAGGACTGACAAGCGTAAGCCTCTGCTATTGAAGTGGCTGCGCGAACATCTCCTAGAGAACTATGACGCCATCATGCTTGAGAACATTGAGGCTGATGATGCCATAGGCCTTTATTCTGATATCCCAAACTGTGTGATTGTTAGTAAGGATAAGGACCTACTTACAATCTCAGGGATGCACTGGGATCAAGACAAAGGCTTCTTTGAGGTTAACCAAGAGGAAGCAGACTACAATCTTAATATGCAAATCTTAACGGGTGATGCGACTGACAACTACAAAGGTTGCACAGGCGTAGGACCAGTGAAGGCAGCTAAAATCTTAGCACAGGATATGGACCCTTGGGATGCCATTGTTGGTGCTTATGAGAAGGCTGGTTTGGGGGAGACTGAGGCCATCGTACAGGCCAGATGTGCGCGTATCCTTCGCCCCCATGAATATAACTTTGACACAAACGAGGCTCAACTGTGGACACCAAAGACAACATCAACAAACCAGATCACTACACCAGCGGTGGCATAGAGTGCATCGACTATATGAAAGACAACATGTCTCCGATTATGTTCTGTGGTTATTTGGAAGGTGCCACTAAAAAGTACCTACACAGGTTTCGTTACAAGGGTAGGCCTGTCGAGGACCTTGAGAAAGCTCAATGGTACTTGAACGCATTGGTCAAAGAGATGCGTGGGGGTGAGGAATGAGCTTCACCCTTATCAGCCAAGCTGGTTGTCGGTACTGCCGCAAGGCAATCATTCACCTTCAGCATACTGAGCGCACGGTGAAGGTTTATGACATCGATGAGCTTCCTTGGCTCAAGACCCTTATGGGTCAAGCGGGTCACAAGACAGTCCCTCAAATCTTCAGCCCCACTGGTGAGTACATTGGTGGGTTTGATGAGTTGGTGGAGAGAAAAGTTAGCAGTCACATAGGAGCAGTATCATCGAAGTAAAATTGCTTAATTCAATGGGTGATGATCTCACTGTTTGCAATGCAGCTAGGGTAAGTTTTGGTAAGAAGTCTGAATGGAACCCTGATTGGCGTGATTACCCATACGAACCACTACTTCCAGCCGACAATAGGCTCATCAAATACCTAGCAAGGCATGGTCACTACAGTCCTTTCGGACATTCCTTTGCCAGCTTTTACGTCAAAGCACCCATCTACGTTCATGCACAGTGTCTGAAGCATAAGTTTTTGAGAGCCAATACCATCAGCCGTAGGTACGTGGATAGTGAACCAACATTCTATGAGCCTGAGGTTTGGAGGGGCAGGGCTGCTAACGTCAAGCAGGGTAGTAGTGATGAAGAGATTAAGGATGTGCATATCAGTACAACCCACGCCGTCATCCTTGGGGTCTACAATCACCTATTAGACAAGGGTGTTTGCCCAGAACAGGCGAGAGGCATCTTACCCCAATCCACCTACACTGAATGGTGGTGGTCTGGGTCCTTGGATGCTTGGGCTGACATGGCCCGACTGCGTTGTAAGCCTGATGCTCAAGCAGAGACTAGAGAAATAGCAGATCAAATCAGCGAAGTTATGGGGGACTTATTCCCTTGTAGCTGGGAAGCCCTAATGGAGAACTAAACTTTTGGCTAAATGGGATGTTAAGAAAATAGAAAAAGCGTTCAATAAAGGTACTACAATTCACCAAGATCACATAGCCCCCGCCCTAACCCTTAATGACTACCAGAACAGGGCGCACAAGACAGCAGTATACCCCGTCAACAGATCATTAGAATACCTGATCACTGGTCTCTCAGCAGAGGTTGGTGAGGTCTCAGGCAAGGTAGCCAAGTACTACCGCAAAGACGGTGAGTTCCCCAAAGAAGCAGTGTTGGATGAACTAGGGGATGTCCTCTGGTTTGTCGCAGAACTGTCAACCCTCTTGGGGTCACCGTTGAGCAAGGTGGCAATGGGTAACATTGAAAAACTAGCGTCCCGCAAGGAGCGGGGCGTCCTTAAAGGTAGCGGAGATAATAGATGACTACAGACACACGCGCACAGGTAATAACGCGCAGAACATATAACCGCCCTTTAGATAAAGAGGGTACTAAGTTTGAGACATGGGAAGACACCATTGACCGTGTTATCCACCACCAGCAATGGCTCTGGGAACGTGCAAAAGGTGGTGAACTTAATAATTTTGAACACATAGAGCTAGAGAAACTACGGGACTTATTCATTAAGCGTATCGGCTTGGTATCAGGCCGTACTCTATGGCTTGGGGGTACTGACGTAGCGAAGCACAGAGAGGCCTCACAGTTCAACTGTAGCTTTGCTAGAGTAGAGACCATCCACAATGTAGTTGATGCCTTCTGGCTTCTCCTACAAGGGTGTGGGGTAGGCTTTGAGCCAATCACTGGTAATCTCAATGGGTTTACTAAGCCTGTACAGATCGAAGTCATACGATCAACTAGAGACACCCGTGGTTATGACCACAACAAAGAATATTACGTGGGCGATAGTTGGCGTTTAGAAGTAGGGGACAGTGCAGAGGCTTGGGCAAAGTCAGTAGGTAAACTATTGGCAATGAAAAAGCCTGTTAAGAAGGTCATCCTAGACTTCACCCAAATCAGACCAGCGGGTGAACGCTTGTCGGGTTATGGTTGGATTAGCTCTGGGGATGATACAATCTCTGTGGCCTTCAAAGCCATTGCAGAGCTACTGAACAAACGGGTTGGGCAACTCTTAACACGTATGGATATCTTGGATGTGATGAACTGGTTGGGTACTTGCCTGTCCAGCCGCCGTAGTGCCGAGATTGCTCTTATGCCTTATGGTTCAGCGGAATGGCATTTGTTTGCTAGAGCCAAGAAAGACCACTGGATCGATAACCCACAGAGAGCGCAGTCAAACAACTCGCTGTTGTTCTGGGACAGGCCAAGCATAGAGGAACTAGAGGATATCTTTCAGATCATGGAAGATGCTGGGGGGTCAGAGCCAGCCTTCATTAATGCAGAGGCAGCACAACGCCGTGCGCCTTGGTTTGCTGGTGTAAATCCTTGTGCAGAGATACTTTTAGGTAATGCAAATTTTTGTAACTTAGTGGAGTTTGACCTTAATAAAGTTAACGGTTGGCCCTTGCATGAAGTTGAAGATGCTTTGCGTCTATTGGCCCGTGCAAACTACCGACAGACCTGTGTAAACCTAGACGATGGTATCCTGCAAAGATCATGGCATGAGCTTAATGAGTTCCTACGCTTAACAGGTGTGGGCTTAACAGGCATTGTGACATGGGAACACCATGAGAGCGGTCATCACCTACAGATGTTACGTCAGGCTGCACAGATGGGTGCACACTCAATGGCTGATGAACTAAACCTTCCAAGGTCCAAAGCAGTCACGACAATCAAACCAAGTGGGACCCTTTCAAAGATTATGTCAACCACTGAGGGGGTACATAAACCCTTAGGTAAATACATCTTTAACAATGTGAGATTTAGCAAACATGATCCACTTGTGGAACTACTCAAAGCGGGTAATTACAGGGTTTGGACTGATCCTTATAGCGATGATGCTGTGCTTGCTACCTTCCCTGTCTCTTATGATAATGTTCAATTTACCAATGTAGACGGTAAAGAAGTCAATATGGAGACTGCGATTGACCAGCTAGAACGGTACAAGAAAATGGTTACCTACTACGTTGACCATAACTGTTCAGTAACAATCAGCTACTCACCTGATGAGGTGCAAAGCATCATTCACTGGCTGCGTAATAACTGGGACAGCTATGTGGGGGTGAGCTTTATCTACCGCAACGATCCTACCAAGACAGCGGAAGACCTAGGGTATCCTTATCTCCCACAGGAAGTTGTGACCAAGGAACAGTTTGATGAGTATTCAGCAACACTAAAACCAATCAACATCGATGCAGCTAACACCCTTGAAGAGTTTGAGGATGAAGGCTGTGCAACAGGTGCTTGTCCAATCAAATGACAATCTTTTCTTGGTGGTTCTTAGGAGCCTTACTGGGGTTGTGCCTAGGCTTCTTAATTGGGGTCTGGGCGCATCAACAACTTAAACCTGTTAATAAAGGACAGTATCGGATGAACGATGATTGAAAGCCAAAAGATTAATAATGCTTTGGTACTTAGGGGTGAATTAAAAAAGATATTTATAGATACTATACCCAGATCAGAGCTTTCCCCTTTCCAGCTTGGGCAACTCGTTGGAAGCCAACAGGTCTTAGATAAGATCGATGAAATATTAGAAATAGAGAAAGAGTGACATATTAATGTGTATGCCAAAGACACCTAAGATGCCTGAGCAAAAGGTAGTCGCTAAAGCAGCCGCTGGGCCAAAGAATAACAACCCAGAGATTGAATTAGCTGACGTTGACTCCGCATCAGATAAAAATAAGAAACGTAGGCTAGGTAAACGTGGTTTACGTGTAGCCGCTGGCTCCAAAGGCAACGCCGTTGGTACGGCTGGTCTCACTGGTAAGTCCCTTAATATCTCCACAGGTTAAGGGGATAAGTGGTGTATAGTGATCAAAACCAGACAGTAGCTAGTCGCTATGCCCATCTTATGGTCTCAAGAGAGAGTTATTTAAGACGGGCGCGTGACGCCTCAAAACTTACAATTCCCTCACTCATCCCACCAGAGGGACACAGTGAAAGTACAATCTACGAAACTCCCTACCAAGCGGTAGGTGCAAGAGGTGTAAATAATTTAGCCTCAAAACTACTCATGGCTCTGCTTCCACCCAATGCCCCCTTTTTCAGATTAACAATAGATGACTTTGACATCTTAGAGGTTGCGGGTCCTGAGGCACGGGGCGCAGTAGAAGAGGCCCTTGCACGTATCGAAAGAACAGGGATGGGTGAGATTGAACATCTTGCCTTACGTGTCCCAGCCTTTGAACTTTTAAAACATTTAATAGTTAGTGGTAATGGATTACTGTACATGCCCAAGAAGGGTGATGTTAAGTTCTTCCGCTTAGATCGTTACGTTGTGAAGCGTGACTATATGGGTAACGTGCTTGAGATTATTACAAAAGAGAGTGTCAGTCCTATGATGCTCCCCAAGCCAGCCCAAGAAATTATACAAAGTGATGGCGATGCAGCCAAAAACATTGACCTATATACCTGTGTGAAGAAGACCGAAAAAGGTTGGGATATTCACCAAGAGGTTATGGGAGAGATTATTGAGGGTACAACAGGATCGTACCCAAAAGACAAAAACCCATTTATACCACTGCGCCTAAACCGTATTGACGGTGAAGATTATGGGCGTGGTTTTGTAGAGGAATACATTGGTGACCTAAAGAGCTTAGAGGCTCTTACACAGGCCATCGTTGAAGGCTCTGCCGCCTCTGCAAAAGTCCTATTTATGGTAGCACCCAATGGTACAACTAAGGCCCGTGTCTTAGCTGAAAGCCCTAACGGTGCTATTGTACAAGGCAACGCTCAAGATGTGTCTACCCTACAGGTCAACAAGTTTAACGACTTTAGGGTTGCCCTAGAAACCTCAGGCCAGATAACAGAACGCCTGTCGTTTGCCTTCCTATTGAATAGCTCAGTCCAAAGAAATGCGGAGAGGGTTACAGCGGAAGAAGTCAGGTTTATGGCACAGGAATTAGAAAGCGCATTAGGCGGCGTCTATTCCATCTTGAGCCAAGAGTTCCAACTCCCCCTTGTTAAGTTACTCCTCAATCGCCTTGAGGCCTCTGGTAAAATGCCAAAGATGCCCAAGGATAGTATTAAGCCAAAGATTGTCACAGGCATTGAAGCCCTCGGACGTGGACAGGACCTTAACAAACTAGCTCAGATGTTGTCGTACCTTCAGCCATTAGGCCCAGAGGTTCTACAGCAGTACATGAACATTGGTGACTACATTGACCGCCTAGCGGCTTCATTGGGCATCGATACGGGCGGTCTCATAAAGACTGAGGAACAAATGGCTCAAGGCCAACAGCAACAACAAGATATGATGCAACAACAAACAATGGCTAAGATGGCTGAGAGGGCTGCACCCCAACTCGCTAAGAGTATGGCAGAGCAACCCCAAGCAGAACAGCCTCAACAACAACAATAGACAGTGGTAAATGGCTGAAACTTTAAACACATTCCAACCCCAACCAGCAGAGAACCAAGATCATGTAAATGAGATGGTTCGTAAAGCTGACAGCCTGTCGAATACAGAAACTCAGGAAGGCCGACCAGATTGGCTTCCTGAGAAATTCAATTCGGCAGAGGATATGGCGAAAGCCTATTCACAACTAGAAAACAAAATGGCTACGCCCGATGGCGAACAATCTGATGAGGCTCCTGAGGAGCTTGCAGAGGCACGGGATGCCGTTGAAGGCTTAGGCCTTGACTTCGATGCTATGACCTCTGAGTTCTCAGAACAAGGTGGCTTAACAGATGATACATATCAGAAACTAGCAGATGCGGGTATCCCATCTAATGTTGTTGATGCGTTTATCGATGGTCAAATGGCTGTGGCAAACAATGTACGCAATGACGCCTTTGGTCTTGTGGGTGGTGAAGAAAACTACACCAACATGGTTCAATGGGCGGCTCAAAACTTATCGGAGCAAGCCGTTGGAGCTTATAATAACGCTATTGATGGCAGTGATCCTAATGCTGCCAAGTTAGCCATCCAAGGTCTTCATGCCCAGTACCGTATGGAAACTGGCACTGAGCCTTCCCTGATTACAGGGCAAGCAGCTAGTACATCCTCAGGGGCCTACAACTCTGTAGCTGAACTGACAGCAGCTATGGGTGACCCAAGGTATGGGCGAGACCCCGCATACCGTCAGCAAGTGCAAGATCGATTAGCACGAAGCTCGGTATTCTAATTTATGATTTAACGGTCATATCTTCTTGATATGATCTACACCTCATAAAGTGGTGAGAGTTTACACTGTAAACTTTTGCCCACACTAAAAAGCTATATACATCCCACCGAATAATCTTGGCCCTCTGCGGAGGACAACCTTGGTGAACGATGTGGTGTGACTTGCTGATTAGATTTTAAATCAACAAACACACACGAAAGTTAAAATAAAATGGCATTTCCTACAGACCAAACGGTCTCACGAATTGGGCAACAGAACGCTACTGGCGATGTTCGCTCATTATTCCTTAAACTGTATGCGGGTGAAGTTCTCACAGCATTTGAAGAGCGCAATATCTTTATGCCTCTCCACCGCACACGCACGATCTCCAATGGAAAATCGGCTGCTTTCCCCATGACGGGAACCGCCTCGGCAAAGTACCATAATCCTGGGGAATTGATCCAAGGTGATATCATCAAGAAAGGTGAGCGCACTGTAACCGTTGACGATCTCTTGATCTCAACCCAGTTCATTGCAAACATCGATGAAGCTATGACGCATTTTGATGTGCGTAGTATCTACTCCAAAGAAGCTGGTATGGCTCTGGCAAACACGGCAGATAAAAATATCGCCAAGATCATTGCCCGTGCAGCCCTTATCAACGATGCTTCTGAGGCAGCAGCCGCTGGCCTAACCACATTTGATGGTGAAGTGTTCACTAACAATGTAACTGTGGGCAACTCTGCCGCATCAGGTAACGATTTCGTTGCCGCTATCTACGCAGCATTGGAAGAGTTCGACACCAAAGACATCACTGGTGACAAGATTTGTGTACTGCCACCCGCGCATTACTACAAACTGTTCGGTGCTGGTCAGGCCGTGGGTAACCTTGGTTACATGAACCGCGACATTGGTGGTACTGGTTCACAGGCAACTGCAACAGCACCAGTAATTGGTGGTATTCAGATTGTCATGTCTAACCACATGCCAACAACCGATGAAAGCACCACTAGCCTCACACCTAATCCGCTTACTTCTACCCGCGCCAGCGCATATAAAGCTGACTTCTCGTCCCTCAAGGGCTTGATCTTCAGTGCTGAAGCAGCGGCTACAGTAAAGCTTATGGACCTCGGTGTAGAGAGCGAATATCAAATTGACCGCCAAGGTACTTTGATGGTTGCCAAGTACGCTATGGGACATAATATCCTTCGCCCAGCTTGTGCAATCGCACTCGTTTAATTTCTCAAGGGGAGCCTCTTAACAGGGGTTCCCCTTTTTTTTCATTTAAGGATACAGCATGACTACACCAACAACTGAATTAGAGGCTGTCAACGTAATGTTGTCCTCTATTGGTGAAGCACCTGTAAGCTCCCTGACTTCTGGTCTTATTGATGCAGAACTTGCTGAGACCATCCTAGGTAACATCAACAGGGAGGTGCAATCACAGGGTTGGAACTTCAACAGGGAGTATAACTACCCCCTAACACCCGACAGCGTAAGCCAAGAGGTTACAGTACCCACCAACACAATGCGTGTGGATGGGATGAGCAAAACAGATAAGCTTGATGTTATCCAAAGGGGTACGCGCCTTTATAACAAAGCAAATTTTACCTACGTCTTTGAGGAGATTGTAAAAGTAAACATTACATTCCTCTTAGCGTTTACAGATATTCCAGAGGTAGCTAGACGCTACATCACCCTGAGAGCAGCCCGTGTATTTCAAGACAGAACCATTGGGGCCTCAGACCTTCACACCTTCCAACAACGCGATGAGCTTGAGGCTCTTATAGAGCTAAGAGAGCTTGAGAGTGATCACGCAGATTTAAACATTTTCAATAATTATGATGTGTTCCGCACCATAGATAGACGGATTAATTCTTAATGGCATTGATCAGCGGTTCGATACCCAACCTGATTAACGGGGTATCTCAGCAGCCTAGTAGCTTACGGCTACCCACACAGGCACAGAACGTAAAGAACGCGCTGTCTAGTGTGGTTAAAGGCTTACGAAAGCGTCCACCAACAGAGCATGTCGCTTATGTTACTGGACTTCCAACATCTAACTTTTTAACTGCCTACTTCCACACCATGCGTTTGCAAGATACCGATGGGGTCTCAAGGCCTTACTTCATGGTTGTGGGTGCTAGTGGTATCTCGGTCTACAACTCCTTAGGGGTCCAACAGACCGTCACAGACAGCACAGGGGGCTACGGATATTTATCGGGTACAATCGACTATAGTAGCCAGATTTCAGCAACCACAGTCGCAGACTACACCTTCATCTTGAGTAAAACAAAGAAGGTTAAGAAGGGTACAACATCAACAGGCCCCTTAAAACAAGAGGGTATGATTGTTATTAAACAGGGGGATTATAGCACTAACTATAAGGCCTCTATTACCTACAACAGCACTACATACTCAGCTAGTTATACTACTAGAAACAGCGGTGATGTAGCACATGAAGTTGATGCTAAAACAGATAACATTGCTAGTCAGCTAAAAACTTCCCTGAGTGGGGCTGTACCCGCTGGCTTCACCTTTGAAATAGACAATAATGTTATCTACGTGACCAGATCAGATAATGCTGAGTTTTCTATAGGTGCAGGGGATAGCGCAGGGGATACACATACCAAAGCAATTAAAGGTGTTGTGGGGAGCCTAAAGGACTTACCAACTAATGGTAAAGAAGGTTTCATGGTTCGTGTTAGTGGTGACACTAGCAAAGGCCAAGACGATTACTTTGTTAAGCTACAGACCACAGATGTCGGTAGTGATACCGTCTGGAAAGAAACTGTAGGTCCAGATGTCTTAAAGGACTTCGACGCTACTACGCTTCCTCACAAGCTAGTTAGAGAGGCCAACGGCACCTTCACATTCTCACCTGTTGATTGGATTGAGAGAAAGGCTGGGGACGATGATACAAACCCTTTTCCATCTTTCGCAAATTATGACGCAACAGCGTATCCAGATGGTCAATATACCATCAACGATATATTCTTTTACAAAAACCGTTTGTGCTTACTTTCCGATGAAAACCTTATTTGTAGTGCTAGTGGTGATTTCTTTGCGTTCTTCAATCAGACGGTTTTAACTGTCTTAGACGATGCACCCATTGATGTTGCTGTTAGTAACAACGCAGTCAGTATTTTGAAGTATGCTGTACCATTCAATAACAGCTTAATTCTGTTTTCGGATCTAACTCAGTTTAGGGTTACCAACACAGATATTTTCTCTGCATCGACAATCTCAGTAAACGTATCCACACAGTTTGAGGCATCCCTTAACTCTCGCCCAGCTTCCGCTGGTAAGTATGTATTCTTTCCAACCCTGAGGGGTATATGGTCTGGTGTACGTGAATACTTTGTGGAGAGCGATAACGATACAAACGATGCCGCTGATATCACAGCCCATGTGCCTGAGTACATTAGCGGTGAAGTAAAGCAGCTAGTGGCATCCCCCAATGAGGACATCTTGATCCTAAGGTCTGGTGGGGATCGTAAAGAGTTATATGTTTATAACTACTACTGGCAGGGCAGGGAGAAGCTTCAGTCAGCTTGGTCTAGGTGGACCTTTGGTAACAACGTACTTTTTGCAGCAATCGATAAAAGTAAGATATACCTCTTAGTGGAGAGGGCAGAAGGTGTTTCTATTGAAACCATGAACCTCTCGCAAGATGACTGCCTAGCAGATACATCAAACTTTGGTATTCATTTGGACCGTAGGTTCAAGAGAACTGCATCAACAGATACTCTGCCTTACACGGGTGGAACACCCATAGCACAGACAGGTAATGAACTTGTTGAAGCTACAAACGTGGCAACAAACTTAGATGCTGGTACTGTTGTATATACAGGGGTGCCTTTTGACTTTGAGTATGAGTTCTCACCCATAGTTATCAAGGAAGAAGACAATCCAATTACACAGGGTAGGTTACAAATACGATCCCTAAACATTGTTTATGACGATACCTCATTCTTCCAAACCTCAATATCCCGACAAGGGCAAACAGCCTCTATTAAAACATTCAACGGGAGAGACCTTGATGGTACTGGCTCCTACATTGGGACCCTACCAATTCAGAGCGGATCACTAAAAGTACCTGTTCTGGCTGAGAGCAATAATGTTGTCATTAAGCTCATAGGTAATTCCTTCCATCCCACAAACTTTCAATCAGCCGAATGGGAAGCAACTTTCCATCTACGCAACAAGAGAACCTAGCGTGATTAAATTTACACCTTCTAAGCTAAAAGACTGTATAACACTGGCCCCTCAAATGAGGCACGTAGATGTGAAAGAGATTAGGGCCTCAAGTGGTCTACCACCCTATGACGCCTTGGCCTTCTCAATAAACTTAGAGGGTATAAACGAGACCATATGGGTTAACGATAAGATTGTTGCTATGTGTGGTATCGCTGACAAAGGAACCATTGGTATCCCGTGGATGCTGGGTACTGATACCCTAAAAAGAAACGCCAAGAGCCTTCTACCTATTTCCAAGAAGTGGGTAGAGAAGCATGGTGATAAATTTGATCTGATGTTCAACTACGTTTCTGCGGAAAACCTTAGTTCAATCAGGTGGTTAAAATACCTCGGCTTTACTTTGATTAGATACATCCCAGAGCATGGGGTGGGAAGGAAACCGTTTTATGAATTTGTAAGGATAAAAGAAGATGTGTGAACCAACTACTATAGCGTTGGCTACAATGGCTGTGGGTACAACACAGGCCTTGATGCAGCACAAAGCCCAGAATGACATGGCTAAACAACAAACTGCACAAAACAATATTAACTCACAAAATGCCATTAGTTCTATGAATTTACAGAACGCTGGCATCAACATGAGATTAGAACAAGAAGCCGATAGAGCCGTAGATGATCGGCTTGAGAATGTCTTAGAAGCCGCAAGGCTTAGGTCTAAGATGGTTGCCTCTGCGGGGGACGGTGGTGTTGCTGGACAGAGTACAGACTTTGCATTGAGAGATGTAGGTCGGACTGCAAGTAGAAACAGATCATCAATCAATAGGAACCTAGATGCCAAATTCGCACAAGGCTTCCAAGACAAGCTAGGCATTAAGGCTCAAACAGAGAGCCGCCTGAGTAGTATGCCCATTCCTCAGAAAGCAAGCTGGATGGCTACAGGCCTTCAGATCGCTGGTGCAGGATTGCAAGCAGGAAGTAATTATCAAGCCATGACAGCGGGTGCTGGTGGTTCAACATGGCAGGACTTGGGTAACGTAGGCAAAGGCGGATACGCTTAATTTAAAATAGGAAATATAATGGCACAAAGAGTTCAAGTTGACACTTCTTCTCTGCGGAGGCTGGATCAAAAAACTGCTGTAGTCGCAAGACCAGTAGACACAATGGTTTCAGTAAGTAATCAAGTTCAACAGAATAGTCAGTTACAACAAACAGCCAATGCGTTGGCTCAAATAAATCCAGACCTAAACAAGTTTTTAGTAGAGGGTCAAAAACAGAGAAACGAAGACGATCTGGAAGAAGGCACGGCTGCATGGCAGAAGGCCAACGATAAAGAAAAGAAGGCCTACCTAAAGGCCATCAAGTCTGGTCAGATCGATGAGGTTGAAAGCCCCTTCTACATTAAAGGTATGTCCAAAGGTATCCTAAGGGATCGGGCGCGTGATTACGGTCAACAACTTGTTATTGATTGGAACGCAAAGAAGGGTACTAAGGGCTTTAATATAGATAAGTTCTTAACAGAGAGTAAAACTGCCTACGTTAAAGAGCATGGCTTAGATGGCTTTGCTGATAATATATTTAACTCAGAATTTGGACGGTTGGCTGACGCCTACGGTAACCAAGTTAGTCAACGTAATTACGAAGACAGATTAAAGCAAACACGCCAAGCACGGCTAACCCTGTTAGGTCAGGACGTAGTAGGTGCGGCGGCTAAAGCCACCAATAATGCTGGTGAGTTTAATGCTACAACTTATATTGCTGAAGTTAACAAGGTTATGGAACAGGCAATATCTGAAGGCCTAGACCCCACCAATTCCCGTCAGCAAGTCTTAGCTCAGTTACAGGCTTTAGCTACTACAGACACAGAGAACGCCAAAGCATACATAGATGCTGCCGCCCAGTTAAGTACACGATACGGTAAGTATGGTGAAACGGGTAAGGGTGCTTTGTGGGTAGCAGAGCAAAATGATTTCTTTGAAAACAAAGCAGAACGAGATCAAGATGATGATTGGCAAGAGACCCAGAGAGCGCAAAATGACGCTATTATGGATGCTGAACAGGCTATCTACAAAAACATAGTTAAAAACCCTGAGTATCTTGACACTCCAGAAGGTGCATTTGCGTTAGACACATTGTCAGGGTTACGGGGCGGTGGTGGTCAAATTGCTCAAAGGTTTAAGGATCAACACGAACACGATGCTAAAGTCATCACTGACCCAGAGGAAATGGCTTCTGTTGTAGCAAGTATTGAGACTGGCGCAGGTAATGTCGATGCAGCGTACATAGACGGTCTGCCTAACATTAGTGGCCCAGACAAAAACAAACTAAAGAAAAAGCTTGGTGTTGGCCCAAGGCTTGAAGTTGCCTACTCAAATTTAGGCCCTGTGGACTACGTTACTTCTTTAGAGCAATTTGCTACAAGGCGTGATCCCAACGATCCCTTGGCGTCAGTCTTTGGTACTGTATCTCCTGAGTTCCAAAAACTTGGTGATGGAGCGCGTGAAGCTGCAACTCAAGTTGTATTAGAGGCCGATAGACAGTTTGACCTCACAAAAGCTGAAGGGCAAGCTAAAGCACGGACCTACATACGTGAACAGTTCGAAATACTCAAAAAAGATATTGAGGATCAGAGAACTGAAATTCGTGGTAAAGAGCTTCAAGACTATACTACTTCGTTAACCAATGCTGGTGGTTTAGGCCCAGAAAATGGCGGCAGTCTTGATAAAAGCGATGCTACTGAACTTAGTAAGGCGGGTGTTATCCCAGAGGCTGTGCCTATTTACACCTACCTACCCCCCAGTATTATGGAAAACGTAGCGGTAGAAGCCAAGAGACCTGTAAGTAAGATACTCCCCAAGAAATATGAAAGCTTCTCCACAGGTCCAATTTTAGAATTTACTAATAATGCTGATATCCAAAATTTAATGGACGAGTACGAAGAGATATTTAAAAATCCTGACCGAGCATTTTCTGAAAGTCGTTTGGTCAATATGGCTATGCAATACGGGGTAACTGTAGAAGAACTAGGGACTAAAATTACAAGTCAAATGGAGGCAAATCTTCAAGCTGAGCAATTGGAAAAAGAACGCCTTAGACAAGAAGAAGAGGATAGACAGGTAGAAGAACTCACGGCTGAACCCACACTGACTGATGCGGAAGAGATTGAAGTAGGTGAGAATGAGCTAGACGCCATTGAAATGCACGGCGAAGATAAGGTGGCACAGTACAAGTTAGACTACCCAGAAACCTACTTAGCAAAGTTGATGCAAGAAACAATGCAACCAGACTTTGTTGCGTTTGAGGCTGAACCATTTGAGCCAGCGGAGATAGTAACTGATGCTACAGAGGCTGAAGCAGAAGCAGTAGCAAACGTAGCTAGTGAGCTAATCTACGATGCCTCTGATGAACAAATAGAACTAATATCTGGTGTTCTATCGGGCTATGACCTCTCTGATACCAACGCTATTGCAGCACAGGTACAAAAGGTGTTCCCTGATATTAACGAGCAGCAACTCAGAGACATCATACAGCGTGTAGGACCCAACACGGCACCTGAGGGTGTTGATATGGCTCCACCGTCTATGGTCTCCCCTACATCCACCATTAGGAACGTAGCGGGTATGCAAGCTCCTAGCATGAGTAGTTCATCACCAGATGGTGCTGTGAATACTGGTGTGGCACCTCAGAGCGGGACTTCCATGATGCCAGCATCCTCTAAGGCACAGCTACCTAAAGCTGGTGAGCAAGATGAAGCTGTTGCCCCAGTTTCAAGGCAAGATGAGCGTCAAATGCGGAAGGTCCTACGTGACCTGAGGATGGCAGAGACACAGCAATTATCAGCACTAGAAGCAGACGCAGATAAAGCAATGGCAGCGGCTGATCTTAAACGTCTTGATGCTAAGATGCAGAAAGAGCTTAAGGCTGAAATTGCAAGAAAGAGGGAACAAGGAAAGCAAGAGTTCTTAAAGAGACAAAGCCTTATGCAGTCTAAGAGGATTGCAAAATTTATCGCTGAGAGAGCCGAAAAGTTCCCAGAGAAATTTGGTGTAACTATGTCGGATGATTTAGACAGCTACCTCGCTAAAACAAAACCTCTATGGTTCGCATTATGGGATGGTCTTCTTCCTGATGGTCAAGAAATCCCTGCCGTCTTCTATGAAGTTTTAAAAGAGAATATGAGAAAAAGGATATCTAACTAATGGCTTTTGATAAAAATGGTCGTTGGGTTTACACTGACGAGCAACAGGCCATATTAGACAGTCGGCCTGTGGTTGAAGATATAAGTATTGGTCTAAAGGCTGGTATACGTGACGCTGGTGAAGAGACCCTACAAGTAGGTAAGAAACTAGCAGACTATGCTATTGAAACCGCTGGTGATGTAACAGGTTACGGCTGGGAAGGCTTTGAGGACAATAGTAAGCGCATCCTTCCCCAAGTCCTTAGACCTACAGGAATGGCTGGTAAATTTACTGAAGACTTGACGCAGTTTACAACTGGGTTTCTGGGTGTTGGCAAATTCATTCGGCCCCTAAAAGGCATTGGTTGGATAGCGGGTGGTAAGAAAGCTCAGTCAGTCACAGGGGGTATAATTAAAACAACCCAACAATCCGCTGTGGCTACAGCCCTTGTCTCTAATCCCTATGAAGATCGCTTGTCTAACTTCATTCAAGAATACCCCCATCTTGAGAACCCTATAACTGAGTACCTACAGGCTGATCCTGAGGATACCTATGCAGAGGGTAAGCTAAAGGCGGGTCTTGAGGACCTACCGCTTTCCCTAGGTGTAGAGTATGGCATGAGGGGTATTATGGCTATTGCTAGAGGCTTTAAGAAGGCTGACAACGCTATAGCAAAGGGTGATGATCCAGTTAAAGCAACAAAGGATAATCAAGTTGAGATCGATGACTTAACCACGCAAGAAGGTGATGCAGTCAAAGCGGGTACTGATGAAACTAATCAGCTAAAAGCTACAGCAAAAGTAGAGCAAGATAACGTAGATGCTGCTATTGATGCTGGGGCTGATAACCTCGACACCATTGATCTAACAGCTACAAAAACCATTATAGGCAAACGCCTGATGCAAGCCAGTGCTGATAATGGTGAGAACTACGCAAAGACCTTGAAGTCTTTTTCAGCAAAAGACCTACAGGTAATAGCTAAACAGGTTGGCGTTAAAGTAGGTAAAAAGAATAAAAAGCAGCTATTCGATGAGATTAACTACGCAGTCTTTAAGGGAGTTAAGTACAAAGCAAAACCAAAAGCAGAGACAGTTACTGTAAATGCCAAGGTTGCCGAGAGCGGTGTACAGGCCCCACAAGCAGTTAAGCTTTCAGCCAAAGCCTTGAAGCAGATTGAGAAGCAGCCTGAGAATATATCTGAAATCTTAAAGGAAGCTAAACTCTACGATCCTAAGACATTTAACCCCGATGATCCAACATCAGTAGTTAGAGACTTGGTGGCTATGGTTCAGAAGCAAAACCCAGCGGTTATTGCGGCTGTCAAAGGCCAACAGACTTGGAAACAGGTAGAGGAAGAGACAGCAGACCGTGTGGGTGATTTACTTAACCTAGATAACAACCAACTCTCCACCTTGGTAACCAACTACTCAAAGGTCACAGAGGACGCTACGTTTGTCCTTGGTGCCGTTGAGAGCATTATGAAAAGCCAGTTCGATGAGATCACCGAAAGGTTTAGCAAGTCTAATTTTGACACAGATCGTAAGGCGCAGATGGAAGCTCTTGAGGCTCTTGAAAGCACCATGATGATCTTACAGAGCGTGTCGGGTCAGGAAGCTGCCTTTGGTCGGGCGTTAAACCTTCGTAAGAAGGGCGTCATTGACCTAGACAGTTACCAGAACCACAGTGCTGTAAGGGACGGTGGGGATCATGCAGATGCCGCCGCTATGGACTACCTAATTAAGCAGTATGGTGGCGTTGATAAGCTACATGAAATTAAGATTGCTGTATTAGCTGCCAAGGGTAATCCCAAAGCCTTTGTCAAAATCCTAAAGAACGTACAGGAGCCTACTGGTAAGAAGATTGGTCGATCAATCATCGAACTTTTCCGCTCTATGATCCTGTTCAATACAAAGACCCACATTACTAACATACTGGGTGGGGGCATTGAGAGTGTCCTTAGGCCTATTGAAGGATACATTGGGTCCTACATGACAATGAAGATGTTTTCGGCTGAAGCTAAGGCCCAGCGCGACTTCTTTGGCGCACAGTTAGAGGGTTTACTTCATAGTATGGATGCTGCCGCTGTCGTGGCTAGTCGGTCATTTATGATGGAAAGAAATATATTGGACACTATGGGAAAGGTGGACGATCTAAGCCAGATGAACAAGATCAGTAGTGAATACTGGCCTGAGGCAAAAGGCTCTCCTCTAGGTGCTGTTTTAGACTACACAGGTAAAGCAGCCCGTGTATCCTTGAGGACCTTAGGTGCTGAAGACGAGTTCTTTAAGCAGATCAACTACAGAGCCAGAATATATGCTCAATCTAAAATGGATGGTATAGGAAAAGGTCTAAAGGATAAGGACCTGACAGACTATATCTCCAAAGAGATTGAGGATGCCTTTGATGCTAGTGGTGCGGCTGTTAAGAATGAAGATGGAACCTTTAAACACTCCAAAGCATTAAATGATGCGCGTGAGGCTACGTTCACATCAGAGTTGACCAAAGGCACGGTAGCTAACGGTCTTCACAAGTTTGTAAACCAACACCCATCCTTACAGTTATTTATGCCGTTTATTCGCACACCTACAAACCTCATTGGTGCAGCGGTGCAGCGTACCCCTATTCTAGGTGCATACTCTAAAAAGCTTAGAGCCGACTTAAAGAACCCTGATCCAGCCATTCGTGCTGCGGCAAAGGGTAAGTGGGCAACAGGTATTGCTATTTATGGCATGGCCTATTCGATGGTCAATAGAGGCGATATCACAGGCTCTGGGCCACTTGATCCTGAGGCCAATAGAACTTGGAGAGCCGCTGGTAACCAAGCGTATAGCGTTAAAATGGGAGACAGTTGGGTCTCATATCAACGTCTTGATCCTAACTTTATCCCCTTTGCTCTTGTGGCTAATCTTAACGATGCCGTGAAGCATGGAACCGTTGATGTTCTTGACTTTGAAAAATTTGATGGGGGAGTGGCACAGGAAGCCGCTGTGGGTGTAATCTTATCGATTGTTAAGACGATTGAGGATAAAGCCTACTTCCAAGGTATCACCTCAGTAGCGGCAGCATTTACAAGTGAGAACCCAGCACAGAAACACTCTCTGGAACGTATTGGTGCTAACTTTGTTACCTCAGTTGTACCACCCGCACCTCTACAATTTGCAGAAGTTTGGGATGACTTAGTGAATGGTCAGCCAGCGGAAGTAAGAGAGGCTGTAGGTCTTATTGAGAAGATACAACGTAAGTGGGTTACCACAAACAAGGACCTTCCCAAGAAGTACAACTGGCTTACAGGCGAACCAATGATCAACTATGGATCATTCTCTGGTATTCCTATTCGCAAGGATGAACCCAATGCTGTTATGGATGAGTTAGTTCGTCAGAAGGTAGGGTTCAGAGGACCAACAAAGCGTATGATGAAATTTGACCTAACCAATGAAGAGTTCTCAAGATACCAACAGTTAGCTGGGACCGCTAAATTTCAAGGTCGAACATTACTACAAAACTTAGCTAAACTTCATGCAAGCCCTGTCTATAAAGCCGCCGCTGCATCCTTTGAGATCGATAGTGAAGGCTATAGTAGGCAAGTGGTATTAAACAGGAAAATCATATCCGCGCATCTCGCACTAGCAAGAGAGCTTTTAAAAGATGAGTTTCCAGAGCTTGCTGAAGAAGTTATGGCCCGTAGGTTGGCTGGTAGAACAGGCATGAAATTAATGGATTTTAACAGGTAAAACATGGCAAGTATTATTAACTACGTTGCTGACGGGTCAACACAGGCATTTACCATCCCGTTTTTATACATAAGCACGGCAGAAGTTAAAGTTTTCTTGGATGATGTACCTTGTTATGATTACGCATTTACAACAAGTAGTACGATCACCTTAGATGCTCTACCGACTAGCGGTGTTTATGTAACAATAAAAAGAGAAACCCTTGTACCCGCTGCCGTTACGTTTGTGGAAGGTACTTCCCTCAGAGCAGACGATCTTAACCTAGTAACAAAGCAAGGTCGTAACCTAGCTGAAGAGGCTAGGGACAGGGCTGATGAAGGTTTAACCCAAACAGCGGCTGGTTTGCTCAATGCTAATAACAAGAAGATATCTAATGTAGCAAACCCTGTGAGCGACACAGACGCTGCAACTAAGGGCTGGGTCAACACCAGTGCATCCTCAGTTGTCAGTCAGGCACAGGCCATCAAGGATGAGTTATACAATCTCAATCCTGTGATGAACCTACTGCCCTACAACTCTACAGGATACCTCACCTACGATGCGTCTACAGGAGACCTAGACTTTTACCTCTCTGAAGGTCCCTTGGGAAACCAAGGGCCTCAGGGTCCCACAGGCCCTCAGGGGCCTACAGGGAACCAAGGACCAGTAGGTAACCAAGGCCCCCTAGGTGGGCAGGGTCCAGTAGGAAGTACTGGGCCTATAGGTCCTATTGGTAACCAAGGACCCGTGGGTAACCAAGGCATACAAGGACCTGAGGGGGAAACAGGTGATACAGGACCCCAAGGTATTCAAGGTATTGCTGGACCCCAAGGAACCCAAGGAGTGGTTGGAAATACAGGACCAACAGGTGATCAAGGACCCACAGGGTCTACAGGTCCACAAGGCCCTCAGGGTTCTCAAGGACCCACAGGCAATACAGGTGCTACAGGTTCAGCGGGTCCTATAGGTTCCACACCCTTAGGCTTGGCTTTCGGAACAATGCACATTGATGCAGCAACAGGCATATTAAAAATGGAATATTATGGAAGTGCTAACGATAATGACTTCACAATTTCTGCCTCTGGGCAGCTTTCGGTAACAACGGTATAGATAATGGGAACAATTAATATTGGTAAGGTTCGCCTCTCTTTTGAGGGAGCGTTCTCAAGCAGTACGGCTTATGCAATCCATGAAACCGTATTTTACAGTGGAGAGAGTTATGCTTGTATAGTAGCAACAACGGCTGGCACTCTCCCAACAAACACAACACACTGGGCTAAACTAGCATCTAAAGGCACAGATGGCGCAGACGGTGCCGATGGCTCTGATGGAGCAACAGGTCCAGCAGGAGCAACAGGCGCGCAGGGACCTCAGGGTGTACAGGGCGCACAAGGAGCTACAGGTCCTCAAGGCGCACAAGGAGATACAGGCGCACAAGGCAACCAAGGTATTCAAGGAGCCACAGGACCCCAAGGCCCAGCGGGTTCTGACGGGGCTACAGGTGCTACAGGTGCCGCTGGCGCAGATGGTTCAGATGGCTCCGATGGCTCCGATGGTGCTGCGGGTGCTACAGGACCTCAAGGCGTACAAGGTGATGCTGGTTCCGATGGTGCCACGGGTCCTCAAGGTCCTGCGGGTGCTGCGGGTGCTACAGGTCCAGCAGGGGCCACAGGTGCTGCGGGTCCTACGGGGGCCACAGGTGCTACGGGTGCTGCGGGTGCTGACGGTGGTTTTACAACCAACTCTAACGCACAGGTTAACTCCTTAGGTGTGGGAACAGCAGCTAATGGTAACGCTGGTGAGATCAGGGCTTCCAATAACATCACAGCTTACTATTCAGACGAAAGACTTAAAACTTTCCAAGGTACAATCCCTGATGCCTTGACAAAGATTACTATGCTGAATGGCTACTACTTCACTGAGAATGATCATGCCAGATCGTTTGGTTTTAACAACGATAGAGTACAGGTTGGTGTTAGCGCACAAGAGGTCCATGCGGTGTTACCAGAGGTAACCACAGAGGCCCCTTTCAACAGTGAATATTTAACTGTTTGGTACGACAAGCTTGTGCCGCTTTTGATTGAAGGGATTAAAGAATTAAAAGCAGAAGTAGAGGAGCTTAAAAGTGACACTCCAAAGTAGTGGTCAGATGACCTTTACTGATATTCAAACTGAGTTTGGTGGTACTAATCCAATCTCCTTGGATGAATATTATGGTGCTGCCAGTGGAATACCTAGCAGCGGTCAAATTTCTATGAACCAGTTTTATGGAAAAAGCTCTGCTTGGACTAGAACATTGACTGTTGGTCATGCTGGTTCAGGGATAGGTCTTCCGTCCAATGCCACAGGATTTGTTGGTCATTTCTATGATCCCAACAATGCTACGCAATATACAGTTGATGGCGGCAGAGGAAGTTTATCACCTAATAATTTATTTGATAATGGTGCTACCATACTCAACTTAATGTTCAATACTCGCACTCCAGCTAAAGGTAATATGGCGTTTGAATTTAATTTTCGATTAGTAGGTACTCACGCAAATAGCGGTTGGAACAATATGGTAATGGAGGATGGAAAAGGCACGGGAGGTACTGTTACAGTTGCTAGAACAGCATGTTATTATCGGGTGTACAATTCAACTGTTGGAACCGGAATTTATAATCTTCCCAGTCCTACTACCGAATGGAGATACACATATAATTCTGGCCCAACTTGGGACGATGGTTCAGCCGCGACACGCGCTAGTTATTATAGGACAGGTATTAGTGTCTTATATTCTGGTCATACTGGAGTGGCGAACCCTTCTCTTACATGGACGCTAAACAAGCAAATTAGTGTAACAATAAATTAAATAGAAAGATTTAAAATGACTAAAGAGGAAACATGGTCAGCTTTTATTACTGAATGGCAGCGTAGGATGGCTGAAAGTGGTATTGTTGTAGGTTATTCTTGTTGCTTTGGTGCTGGCTTGTTAATGGAAGAACTTTGCTTTGGCGTAGGAACTAATAAACTAGATAAAATGGTTGAAGGTTGGGACAGTGAGCGAAGTGAAGCTGACGATTTAAATGGTATTGATGTTAGAAAAAGAGATAGTGAGAAACTTCAAAATGTTATTAGCACGAAATATTCTAATAGCGATTTGACATCTAGCTTTCCCTTGGATCGTTTAAGACGTTTGAATGATAATGAAGCCCCTCAATTATGCGATATGAAAATGATTAAGTTTTCTGAAGGCTTAACAGCAATGTATTGGAATGGCTCTGAGTGGGTTAGCCAAATGGGAAACGCAACAGTAGGCCCATTTCTTGATGTTATCTCTTTTGAAGAATTAGGAACTTTTAGGCCAGTTAACTTCGATGGATGATTTAGAAAGCCGAATAGCCAAAACAGAGTGGCTAATAGAACGCCAAGATCAAAACATCAGAGAGCTATACGACACCACAGAGGACATGAAGAAATGCCTCAGAGGTATCCATGAAGTCTTAATACAAATTAAGTGGTTTGTACTTGGTGGTGCAGCTTTATTCTTTGCAGACCAAATAGGTCTAGGATACATATTTAAAATATTTGGAGTTTAATAAACAATGTTGCAAGCACTAGCTACGGTGCTTCCAAACATTCTGAAGATCGTTGACAAAAGCATACCTGATAAAGCAGGGGCGGCATTAGCCAAGCAAAAGATTGAGCTTGAGCTAGTGACCGCTGCTAACGAAGTCAACAAGATGCAAGCAGAGACCAACAAAGTAGAAGCATCCCATAGAAGCATATGGGTTGCTGGTTGGCGTCCAGCTATTGGTTGGACATGCAGTATAGGCGTCTTCTGGGCATTTGTGGGTCACCCCTTTGCCTCATGGATCGCAATAATGTTTGGAGTACCCTTATTTTTATTACCTGAGGTTCCTATGGACGCTCTGTTTGAGCTTGTCATGGCAATGTTAGGTCTCGCGGGTCTCAGGACCTTCGATAAGATGAAAGGCACAGCTAAATGAGCCGTGACTACGCGAAAGAATACAGAGATTACCACGGCACCCCAGAGCAGCGAAGACGCAGATCAAACCGTAACAAAGCTAGACGGTACATGATCAAGCAAGGACGCGCCAAGGTGGGTGATGGAAAGCACGTAGACCATAAAAACTACAATGCTGATGACAACAGCCCTGCAAACCTGAGGGTGGTCTCAGCAACATCTAACTTAAAACGACAACCGAAAAGGAAGGGTTGATGAGTAGAGGCCCAGCAGCGGGTAAAGCCCGATACAAAGTTACAAAGAGCGGTAGGAAAGTCTCATATGGTCAAGCAGGGAACGCCTCAGATGGTGGACCCCGTGTTAGACCAAACACCTCAAAAGGTGATGCGTACTGTGCGCGGTCTATGGGGCAAATGCGCTCCCATTCTGGTGCAGCAAAGGACCCTAACAGCCCCCTAAGGCTCTCTCGTAAACGCTGGAAGTGTAGCGGGAGTAAGAGTGTAGGGTAATATGGCTGTAGCGGAGATTTTAGCAGGGATCGCGCTCGTCAAAAAATCAGCAGAGATCATATCTAAGGGTCTAAATGCGGCACAGGATATGTCTAGTTTGGCATCTCAGGTGGACGGTTTATTTGAGGGTAAAAAACAACTTAAACAACAAGAGAAACAGGAGAGAGCCGTAGGCAAGTCTCCTACTCAAACCATAATTGACCAGAAATTGGCTGATGAGCATATTGCAGAGGTAAAGGCATTAATCATAGCCAGATTTGGGTTCTATGCGTGGACCGATATTATAAAGCTCCAGAAAGAAGTTGCCCATGAAGAAAAGCAGAGGCAATCTTTAGAACGAAAAGCCAAACAACAGAAACAAGAGGATATGCAAGAGGCCGCTGTCGTAGGTGGCAGCTTGGCTGTGGGCATAGCTTTAGTTCTCCTAGTGGGCTTAACAGTCTGGGCCATGCAGTAATAATTAAAGAAAGAGATACAATGAGTACAAAAGCATCCTTCGATCTTTTGGATGCTTTACACAGTGCCGTTGCCCATCAGCTTTTGGATAAAATTCAAACTGGTGAGGCAACAGCCGCTGAGATCAGCGTAGCTGTAAAGTTCTTAAAAGATAACCACATTGAGGCCCTAGCGGTCCCCGACAGTCCCATTAGCAATCTGCTAGAGGCTCTGCCCTTTAGTGATGCAGAGATACAAGGCTCCCAATTCAAACAATGACAACAGAAGTCCCCGCACAACTGCGAGACTTTAGGAACTTCCTGTACCTAGTCTGGAAGCATCTCAACCTACCAGACCCCACCCCGATACAGTATGACATGGCTGACTACCTACAAGGTGGTCCTAGGCGTATGGTCATCCAAGCTTTTCGGGGGGTAGGGAAGTCCTATATCACCTGTGCCTATGTCGTTCACCAGCTTCTCCTAGACCCCGACAAGAAATTCATGGTTGTGTCGGCCTCTAAGAGTAGAGCAGATGACTTCAGTACATTCTCACAACAAATCATAACTCAACTTCCAATATGTCAGCACTTAATAGCAAAGGACACCCAACGATGGTCAAAGATTGCCTTCGACGTTGGCCCAGCGAGAGCATCTGGGTCACCTTCAGTGAAATCCGTAGGTATATCGGGGCAATTAACAGGAAGTCGAGCAGACGTGATTATTGCAGACGATGTGGAAGTACCCAACAACTCCGCAACACAGATGATGAGGGAGAAACTTGGGGAGAGCGTCAAGGAGTTCGATGCGGTCCTCAAGCCAGATGGTCGGGTGATCTACCTTGGCACCCCACAATGCGAGATGAGCTTATATGAAGAGCTAAGAAACCGTGGGTATGAACTAAGGATATGGCCTGCCCGTTACCCCTCAGAGGCCCTGAGAGGCAAGTACAGCGACAGGTTGGCCCCCTTGGTAGGGGACGCCCTAGATAATGACCAAAGCCTCCTAGGGACCCCTACAGACTCTCTCAGGTTCGATGATGAAGACCTGACTGAACGGGAGTTATCCTATGGTCGATCAGGCTTTGCCCTACAGTTCATGTTGGACACCTCATTGTCCGATGGTGACAAGTATCCATTGAAGGTCTCAGACCTAATTGTCATGGGTGTAGATAACGACAAAGCCCCAGAGAAGGTGGTGTGGGGTAAATCAATCCCCATCCAAGACCTACCCAACCTAGCCTTATCAGGAGACCGCTTCTACGGGCCTGTAGAGACCCTAGGAGAGTGGTTAGAGTACACAGGCTCAGTCTTAGCCATTGACCCCTCAGGACGAGGACAAGATGAGACAGCCTACGCTATCGTTAAGATGCAAAACGGTATCCTATATGTTAAGGATGCAGGGGGATTAAAAGGTGGCTATGGACCCGAAACCTTACAAGCTTTGGCCTTTCTCGCTAAACAGTACAAAGTCAACTACACAATCATCGAAAGTAACTTTGGTGACGGTATGTTCACTGAACTACTCAAGCCTGTGTTTAACCGTGTGTATCCCTGTTCCATTGAAGAGGTGCGTCATAGTAAACAAAAGGAACTTAGGATCATCGATACCCTAGAGCCTGTGATGAACCAACACAGATTGGTCATTGATCCAAAGGTCCTAGAGAAGGATTGGAAGAGTGTACAACACTACCCACCTGAGAAGGCTAGTAGATACACCCTGATCCACCAAATGACTAGGATCAGTAAGGACCGTGGAGCCTTAGGACACGACGATAGACTAGATGCCCTAGCTATAGCTGTGGCCTACTGGGTCGAACAGATGGCGGCTGATGCAGATAAAGAGATGAATGTTAGAAAGAACGACATATTCATGCAGGAACTAGAGAAGTTCAAAGATACATCATTGTTCCTCAAAGGGCCTCAAGAGCCTAAGAGCCTAACGTGGATGTAGTAATAATGGACATTGTAGGAAGGACCCCAAAGTTACCTACCTATAGTTGGCTAAGAAACCAGTAGGTTCTGTAGGTGGTAATGATGAGATCATTTAACATCAATAAATATTATATAACTCTCTACCCTCAAGGCCTTTAAGGGGCTTTGGGGGCTATTGGTTCCACATGTGTTACTCTATAGGATTATTTGGTCACAAAAATCTGAAGGGGTATTCGCTAGAGCATCGCCCATCAATTCCCCCCATAGGGGTCGTGGGTGGGTGTGTGCTGCAACACAGCATGGGTGGGGGGCCATATGTGAACGATTTTCCGCACTGCAGCATTGATTGTGCGGTTGCAGCATAGATTGCGCCACCGTTTGCGCCACCGTGAAACCATAGGACCATATAAACAAGGGGGTCCCGTAGATACTACATCTGCAGGGGGAAGCTTTGGGTTTACAGTGTAAACTTTGGGCAGTCTTTCGCTGTCCTGTTATAGTATAACATAACATGATGATCATCATCTTGATATTCACATATCTTAATTTGAATATGCATCTGTGCAATTTTCGGTCCCCAAAGTTTACACTGTAAACTCTTAAATATTGAGCAGGAACTAATACCATAAATTAGGACTATGTTCTTGCACATGTGAAAGGAATAGCGTAGTCTGTATTTAACGGCGCAAGCTATGGGCCGTTATCAACCTATAGGTGATTAACCACAGTCACCGCTTAACAGAGTTTACAGTGTAAACTTTCAAACAAAGGACTAGAAGAACATGACAACCGAAACAAACACAACCGCAACCGCAACCGAAACAACTAACGCCACCACATTGGCAGTACAAAACGCGGTCAAAACTTTCATTAATGACGGTACTTCAAAGAGCGATGCAATCTTGACCGCAGTTCAGGCCCATTTGAAAATTGAGGACAATCAAGGCCCCGATCAATTCAAAACTTTATTGGATGCAATCGGAACCGCTGGCAAAGAGGCCGCAAAAGCAAACAATGCTGGCGATAAAATCCCGTCATCTATCAAACAAATGTCTACTGCAATTCGTTCAGTATATAATGAAGAGAAATTTGGTGTTCCTGCCATCTTAAATGCAGATTGCATGTATAAAGTTCGCCAAGCTTACACCTCAATTTGTGAAGCGCGCAAAGCAAGTAAAGAGGCCGACAAAAAAGACAAGGCCGACACCAAAGAGGACACAGCAGAATTGAAAGGTTTAGTTGTATCTGAGGCCTTGAAAAAGCTTCAGGCTACACAAAGCTTGATCAACAAAGAGGGTTCGCGCGTCCTACAAAATGAATTGACCGCGCAAATTGAGGCCTTGGTCAAAACTTTCAATTCACGCCTAGGCAATGAACTAACAGACGCCAAGCGTAAACAAGATGCAACGATTGCCGCAATGGAAACTGAAAAGGCCGATGCAAAGATTGAGGCCGCAAAGCAAGGCCCAAAGAATATCAAGCGCAACCGCAAGGCCGCAAACAAGGCCGCGCCAAGTGTTGGCAAGTTGAACGGTGTATCGGTTGCGGCAATGAAGCCAACCGCACCAACCGCACCAACCGCGACGGTCAACTAAGTTGGCCGCTTTTATAGCAATCGGTGGCGCGGTTATCGCGCTACCAATCATGGCATTGATTGCCGAGACAAAAACAATCAAGCGATTGGTCAAGATGATTAACAGTAGCTTTAATTAGCTACTGTTTTTTTTGTCTCTAAAAAAAATCTATCACAGATGCCTATCACAATTACCCCGAAACCCGAATTACCCTCCAAACCCTAATGACCCTTCAATGTCACTAGGCCCTATGGGGGGTGACCCAGAGTTTACACTGTAAACCCCAA
>Ga0206677_10000364_pt1 | contig 42547 bp, 39 predicted proteins | sample M130m12015metaG_FD_155475 | JGI IMG/M metagenome (GOLD analysis project Ga0206677, IMG submission 155475) | Ammonia-oxidizing marine archaeal communities from Monterey Bay, California, United States - M1 30m 12015 | ecosystem: Environmental > Aquatic > Marine > Intertidal zone | place: USA...
TTGAAATTGATGATGTCGAAGATCTTCAAATCTCTGGCATCAAATCCGTTATTTGCCTGCGCCCTGATGGCGAAGGGCCCAGCCAACCGGTATTTGAGGCCCTGAAAACACAGGCCGCTTCCTTGGAACTTGCGGCCCTTTATCTGCCCATCGTTCCCGGTCAAATCTCTAACGCGCAAATCGCGAAATTTGGCGATATGGTCACAAAAAGCTCAGGTCCCATTTTCGCCTATTGCCGCAGCGGCATGCGCGCAACCGCCCTTTGGGCTTTGCATCAAGCCCAAATTGGGCAACCCGTGGATGATATACTTTCGGCTGCAAAATCTGCTGGTCATGACCTGACCGCACTCACCCCAAGACTCTCCGCGGCCGCCCTGTAGAGCAGCGTTCTCACACTTAACCCGGTTGCGCGCATCAATCGCGACATGCACCAACCACCCGTCCATCATGACCGGAACACTGACATGAAACTCATAGCAATATTCACCCAATATCTGCCAATTTTGACATGGGGCAGAACATACAATCGCGAAACATTTACCAATGATCTCACCGCAGCGGTGATTGTGACCATCATGTTAATTCCACAATCCTTGGCCTATGCCATGCTCGCGGGCCTACCGCCGCAAATGGGCCTCTACGCGTCCATCTTGCCCATCACACTTTATGCAGTATTCGGCACGAGCCGATCTTTAGCTGTGGGTCCGGTGGCAGTCGTGTCCTTGCTGACCGCAGCCTCTATCTCGCGCATCGCCGCACCAGGCAGTGAAGACTATATCTTCGCCGCCATCGCCCTGGCCTTTTTGTCAGGCGTGTTCTTGGTCGCAATGGGGTTGTTTCGCTTAGGTTTCATGGTGAATTTCCTATCACATCCCGTCATCGCTGGTTTTATCACGGCCTCCGGCCTGATCATTGCTGCTAGCCAACTAAAGGCCATTTTGGGTATTGAGGCAGAGGGCCATAATTTGTTGCAATTGGCAAAGTCTCTTTGGGCACATCGACAGGACATCAATTGGATCACCGCGCTAATTGGCGGCCTTACCACAGCCTTTCTATTCTGGGTACGCAAAGGTTTGCTGCCGCTCTTAGTGATGCTGGGCCTGGCCGAGCCTATTGCCAAAATTATGGCAAAAATGGGGCCAGTTGCCGCAATTGTCGCCTCCATCGCACTGGTGTGGCTGCTCGACCTGCAAAGCTTGGGCGTAAATATAGTCGGCGCGGTGCCGCAGGGTTTGCCGCCACTCACATTGCCAAAATTTTCACTTGATCTCTGGAGCAACCTTCTTGCGTCAGCCATATTAATTTCTGTCATTGGCTTTGTGGAATCCATCTCCGTGGCGCAAACTCTAGCGGCAAAGAAACGCCAACGGCTTGATCCAGACCAAGAGCTGATCGGCCTCGGCGCCGCCAATATTGGTGCGTCCCTAACCTCTGGCTTTCCCGTAACGGGCGGTTTTTCGAGATCTGTCGTCAATTACGATGCGGGCGCCGAAACACCAGCGGCCGGAGCCTATACAGCAGTGGGTCTGATCTTTGCCTCCCTATTTCTCACACCCCTCATCTTCTTTCTGCCCAAAGCCACTTTAGCCGCAACGATCATCGTTGCTGTACTCTCTTTGGTGGATTTTAAAATCTTGGGGAAAGCCTGGCGTTATTCAAAAGCAGATTTCACTGCCGTTGCAGCCACCGTGGCTGTAACGCTGGTTGTGGGAGTTGAAACTGGGGTAATCGCTGGAATCTTGGTTTCAATTTTAATTCATCTTTACAAGTCCTCCCGACCCCATATCGCAATAGTAGGGCAAGTGCCAAATTCAGAACACTACCGAAATGTTCTGCGCTATGATGTCATCACCCAACCTCACATTTTAACAATCCGCGTGGATGAAAGCCTCTATTTTGCCAATGCGCGCTACTTAGAAGATTACCTGTTTGCGCACGCCACGCATCAACCTCAATTGCGTCATGTGGTTTTGATGTGCACTGCCATAAATGACATTGATATGAGCGCACTGAACTCCTTAGAGGCAGTGAACACACGATTTGAGGATGTGGGCGTGTTGTTTCATCTATCAGAGGTGAAAGGACCGGTCACGGACCAATTAACGGGCACGGAGTTTCTCGCACAGCTCACAGGAAAGATTTTCCTGAGCCAAAAACAGGCCATGGATCACCTTACCCCTTTGACTTGACCCATACCCACCTATGATGCAGTCATTAATTCGTGATATAAAAGGGGCGCATAATGAAATCAGACCCATTGTTCACCGGGCCAGAACTTTGCAGATTTGAAGCCCACGAAGTGGTTGCCCTGCTAAAAACTGGGGAAATTTCCACGGCAGAACTGATAGATGCGGCTTTGGTGCGCATTGCTCAAACCGGACCGTTGATCAATGCCACACCCACCCTTTGTGAAGCACGGGCGCGTGCTGTGGACTTATCAAACCGAAACAGCACCGCGGCCGGTTGGCTGGCAGGCTTGCCCATCACAATCAAAGACCTCAACGCCGTCTCCAATGTCCGAACAACTTTTGGAACCAAGGGGCTGGCAGATTTTATACCGCAAAAAGGTGATCCTTTGGTGGACCAGTTGGAACAGCGCGGTGCGGTGATTTTAGGCAAAACCAACACGCCTGAATTCGGTGCAGGCGGCAATACGTTCAACGATGTCTTCGGACAAACCCGAAACCCTTGGAATACCGCGCTCAATCCAGGCGGTTCATCCGGCGGCGCAGCAGCCTCTTTGGCCGCTGGAGAAATTTGGCTAAGCCATGGATCCGATCACGGTGGCAGCCTGCGCACCCCAGCCGCCTATTGCGGCATTGTGGGCCTGCGCCCTAGTCCGGGAGTTGCCGGCGGCCCAGGACAGGACACGGCATTTATTATTGAGGGGGTACAAGGTCCAATGGCTCGCTCCGTTAGGGATTGTGCATTGTTTTTGGATGCAATGTCAGGTTTTGATTCACAGATCGCCATCTCATATCCAGCACCTGAAATTCCCTATCAGGAGGCCGTCATTCGTGCTGAAGGAAAGCTAAAGATCGCCTTTTCCTCTGATTTAGGAGGCTTTGGACAAGTCGATCCCGAAATGGCTCAGCATCTTGCCTCTGTGATGCGACAGCTTGAAAAAAACGGCGCGCGCATCGAGGAGACCTGCCCAGATCTCACCCATCTTGAGCACAGCTATCACACTTTGCGCGGCCTTATGTGGGCCACAGCAGCAAGGCGCCTACCGCCAGAGGTCCAAGCACATTTCAAAACTACGCTCGCTGAAAATACGGCCTTTGGACAGGCGTTGACCTTAGAGGATATTGTCGACGCCAATCTGAACCGCTCTACCCTGTTTAACAATATGCTGAGCCTGTTTGAAACATTCGATGTCCTCGCTTGCCCCGTGGTGGGCTGCATGCCGCATGTGTCCTCTGAAGAGTGGGTGAAACGCGTGGGTGGTGTGGAGTTGACCAACTATATGGATTGGTTGCGCTTTGCCTTTTTAGCCACAACCACCGGCCTACCTGCGATATCAGTGCCGGTAGGGCGCGGCCCGCGCGGCTTGCCAGTGGGGCTGCAACTTATCGGGAAACCTAGGGGCGAGGCCGCGCTTTTGACCGCTGCACGTCAGGTAGAGTTAACATTCGGGGGTCCACTTGGCCCAATCGATCCCATCGATCCTTCATAAACTTAAAGATCACAAGCTTTACTGGTCAATGCCACGCTAAAATTTGTATAATTTTACTCCAACTTGTCACCTAGATTCCTCTAGGATATTTTTTATTTTTAATGGTCTCCCCTCATGTGGCTCGAAAACCCCACAACAAAACTGGAAAAAGCAGCGCATGCGGCCTGGCCAGGTATTTGGAAGGAAGCATAACTGCCTGAGGTAGGCCTGGTCTTATGTTTTGCTGTCCAAACGCGAAAAAAATGTGGCCCGCATTTCATATTTGTTAGAGCACCCAAACCACGGGCTGTTCAAATATCGGCTAAAACAGCAGCCCCGCGTACAGGCCGCCTTTACCGCGCATTATCTGCGATTGGAAAAAGCGTCTCGCGCCTTTCAACGAACCGAACGCCTATCTCTTCTAAAACCCATGTGCTTGGATATTGCCAATCAAGCCAGCCTAGCGGCCTATGCGGATGGTCTGCCCTTTTCGGAGTTCATGCGCGATGCCGCAGACGATCACCCCATACAACTTGAACTATTGCAACACACTGGAGAGTGGTCGGGTGCATATCATCGATACCAAAGTTTCGGAGACCCGCATTTTCAACCAAAACATGCGGTGAATTACTACCACGACCTGAGTGAGAAAATTCAAACCGGAGATTTGAAATTTGTCTCCAAGCCCCTTATTTTGCGCGGGGTTGAACAGCTGTCAGAACTCGCGACCAAATATTCCAATCAACAAACTGTATCTGCGGTTCAATATGGCGATGTTCATATGCGCAATCTGATCTTTGATGGCACCTGTCTGAGTGAAACCAATATTTCAAGAAACTAAACGGCGCCAGTGGGCCACGACATCGCGCGCCTGTTACTTGATTACACCGCCATTCTTCGCAGCTCCAAAGAGCTTGAAAACGGGCAGATCATTCCTGCGGATGCCATTGAGGCCTTTTTCGGTAGCTATAGGCTCTTTGGTCAATGTCCCCGGCACCGCAATGAGCGTTCCAAAACCAATTAAAACCTAGAGCAGATGCGTCCTATTGCACAGGTGGCCTTCGCCTAGCCAAATGCACGCTGAATTCTGTGAAAGAAATCAGCCCTGAAGCTATTCTTTTGTTGATAGAATCGGTGAAACCCAGGAAAGTATGACCCATAAGTTGCCTGGGTTGGACCTCATTTGCATCGTATTTTGAGAATAGGACTATGCGCTGTGACCTGCTTTTTCGGAAGCATCGGCGCGGCGATCGCGGATCCCGTTGAGCTGGTGCTGCGCGATGACTCATTTTCAGTCTTCGGCACGCTAATCTCTTTTGATGGAGAAATTTATCAAATTCAATCTGAGTTTGGGCAATTAACTTTAGCTGCTGATATGATGATCTGCCGAGGGGCGGCCTGTCCCCCCTTGAGAGTATCACCCGAAAACGTCATATTCTCCGGCGACAGATCTTTGAATTCCACACTGCTCATGCCGCTCATTAAGTCATTTGCAGACCATGAGGGCTATTCCTATCAGCTGTCTCAAGATACGGCCGGGCAGATCACTTTGTTTGACCCCAAAAGTGGTGGCGCGCGCGCGGTCTTCACACTTTCTGACCGCGATAGTAGTCACGCAATTTTAGATATTTTAGATGACCAAGCTCATTTTGCTTTGACGCGGCGCGCAGCCACGCAAGAGGAACAGGCTGCACTCCAAAAGGATATGTTCAGCACCTTAGACCATCCACAAAACTCTATGGTTTTGGCATGGCAAAATCTGTATTTGTATTCCCAGCCCAGCAATCCCAACCGATTCATCACGATGAGCCAATTGGTAGCGATGTTAGATGAAAAACCCAGGCTTTGGCCACTTACTTCAGGTACACAATACCCAGTCTTTCTAACAGGACAAGACGATCAAACTCTGGCGTTGCGGCAACTCTTAAGAGTTTTCGATGTGGCCAAACAGATGCCGCCCAAGGGAGTGAACACCCCTGGTCGTTTAACGATAAGCGCGGATCAGATGCCGCAGAATACCTTAGTGCGGGTGAGCTTGGGTTGCGTCCAACAGGTGTTGCCAACTGAAATCCAAGCCCCCGCGCATCCCCTTCAAATTCCGATATATCTGATCGCCGCACCGAAGAAGATGCAAAATATCACCCGCGCCTTTTGGGCCTTTTTGCTAACACCAGAGGCACAGGACACGGTGCAGACGCTAGGTTTCATCAGCCGAAGCCTCAAAAAGACTGAGATTCATGGGCAATCTGGCTTCTTGATCAATGCGATTTTAAACACCGATATAAATATGCGCACCAAGGATCTGCGCCAGGCCGTGCTTAAGCTGAATGGCTATGAACGAATGTCTCTGGCATTCCACTTTTTGGAGGGCGTGCAGATCATGGATACAGACTCACTATCCAATCTCCAGTTCTTCAAACATTTATTAGTGGATGGGTATTTTAAAGGACGAAACGTCATGTTTGTCGGTTTCAGCGACAGCCAAGGGAGCGCAGATGGCAATGTGCAAATTTCCCTCGGCCGCGCCCGCGCCGTTCGCGCCACCATCGCCACAATGCTTGAGGATACCCAGCTCAGTAATGGGTTTGAGGTTCTCGGATTAGGGGAGGGCTTGCCGTTGGCCTGCAACGATACAGCCTGGGGCCAAAATAAAAATCGCCGCGTTGAAATTTGGGTAAAATAAAAGCCCAGCGCAAATCTTATTCAACGCCAGGCTTCATGCTTTAATCTTGACCCTTCACACCATCCCAAAATCGTTTGACCTTTGTGAAAAAACCTTGGCTCTCGGGGCTATTGTTACTTGAAAGTGCTTCAAACTCTTTCAAAATCTCTTTTTGATGCGCTGTCAAATTTACGGGCGTTTCCACCTGAAGCTCGATGAACATATCGCCCACACCGCCGCCACGCACCGAGGGCATCCCCTTAGCGCGCAAACGCATTTGCCGGCCAGATTGACTGCCGCTTGGGATCTTAACCCGGCTGCGACCCCCGTCAATATTTGGCACTTCGATATCACCACCCAATGCGGCGGAGGTCATTGACACAGGCACATTGCAAAAAAGATTGTTGCCGTCGCGCTCAAAAATTTGGTGATCTGCCACCTCAATGAAGATATAGAGATCGCCTTGAGGCCCACCGCGTGCACCCGCCTCCCCCTCGCCTGACAGGCGAATGCGCGTGCCAGTTTCGACACCTGCCGGGATATTGACGGACAGTGCCCGGTCTTTCTCAACTCGCCCAGCGCTATTGCAACTTGAGCATGGGTTTTTTATCACCTGCCCTGCGCCAGAACAACTGGGGCACGTGCGCTCAACAGTAAAAAATCCTTGCTGCGCGCGTACCTTACCCATGCCGGAGCAGGTACCGCAAGTCGCCGGTTCACTGCCAGCCGCCGCGCCTGTCCCAGAACATGTTGTGCAAGATACCGTCGTTGGCACATTGATGGTTTTTTGCAGCCCGCGAAACGCCTCCTCGAGGGTGACGCGCATATTATATCTCAGGTCCGAACCACGCGCCGCACGTTGCCGGCCGCCACCACCGCGTCCGCCCATAAAATCGCCAAAAAGGTCGTCGAAAACATCGGAAAAAGCACTGGAAAAATCTCCTTGCCCTCCGGCCCGACCCCCGCCACCGCCGCCCTCAAAGGCTGCATGACCGTAGCGATCATAGGCTGCCTTTTTATTACTATCTTTGAGAACTTCGTAAGCCTCATTGGCCTCCTTGAAGAGACCCTCTGAGGCTGGATTATCTGCATTGCGATCTGGATGAAGCTCCTTCGCCTTACGACGATAGGCTTTTTTGATTTCCTCCGCCGTCGCACCTTTCGAGATCCCGAGCGTTTCGTAGTAATCGCGTTTTGACATCTAAACTGTCCCCTCTGGAACGGAAAAACCGGCCGGCAAAATCGCAGGCCGGTCTAGACTGATCTTTAACCGGACGTTAGTTGCGTTTGTCGCCGTCCAAATCTTCGAAATCTGCATCCAGGATGTCATCATCCGCAACCGGACCACCATCATCTGCATCACCATTGGCTTCTGCTTCTTGGCTAGATTTATAAATCGCTTCACCCAGCTTCATCGCCGCTTCGGTCACGTTTTGAATGCCCGCTTTTATTTTACCCGCATCCTCTGTTTCCAGATCATCGCGCAATGCCGCCATAGCCAATTCAATCGCTTCGATTGTGGTTGGATCAACTTTATCGCTGTGCTCTTCCATAGCCTTTTCAGTGGAATGGATCAGGCTTTCTGCTTGGTTCTTAGCTTCCACCAGTTCCCGACGTTCTTTATCTGCATCGGCATTGGCTTCCGCATCTTTCACCATGGCGTCGATGTCTGTGTCTGACAGACCACCCGAAGCTTGGATGGTGATTTTTTGCTCCTTGCCGGTGCCCTTATCGGTCGCACCAACCGATACGATCCCATTGGCATCAATGTCGAATGTCACCTCAATTTGCGGCATGCCACGCGGCGCAGGTGGAATGCTTTCAAGATTAAACTGACCTACGATTTTATTGTCAGCTGCCATTTCCCGCTCACCCTGGAACACACGAATGGTCACTGCGTTTTGATTGTCTTCTGCGGTGGAGAAAACTTGTGATTTTTTAGTTGGGATCGTGGTGTTACGGTCGATCAAGCGTGTGAACACACCGCCCAGAGTCTCAATACCCAAGGACAAAGGTGTTATGTCGAGCAATACAACGTCTTTCACGTCCCCTTGCAAAACACCAGCTTGAATAGCCGCGCCCATGGCGACAACTTCATCAGGATTCACACCTTTGTTTGGCTCTTTGCCAAAGAATTTGGTTACTTCCTCAATCACTTTTGGCATACGGGTCATACCGCCGACCAAAACGATTTCATCGATGTCACCAGTGGACAGGCCCGCGTCTTTCAACGCAGCTTGGCAAGGCTTTAAGGAAGATTTGATGAGATCACCCACCAAACTTTCCAATTTTGCCCGCGTGAGTTTCACCACGAGGTGCAGCGGTTGACCAGATGCGCCGTCCATAGAGATGAATGGCTGGTTGATTTCTGTTTGGCTGGAAGAGGACAATTCAATTTTTGCCTTTTCAGCCGCTTCCTTCAAACGCTGCAAAGCCATTTTATCTTTGGTCAAGTCAACGCCATTTTCCTTTTGGAATTCTTCCGCAAGGTAGTTAACGATGCGCATGTCGAAGTCTTCACCACCAAGGAACGTGTCCCCATTGGTGGATTTTACTTCAAACAGGCCGTCGTCAATTTCCAAGATGGTGACATCGAATGTCCCACCACCAAGGTCATAGACGGCAATGATTTGCGATTCCTTTTTGTCCAAGCCGTAAGCTAAGGCCGCAGCTGTTGGCTCATTGATAATCCGCAAGACCTCAAGGCCAGCAATCTTTCCTGCGTCTTTCGTCGCTTGGCGCTGCGCGTCATTAAAATAGGCCGGCACGGTGATAACCGCTTGCAAGACGTTTTCGCCAAGATAGCTCTCAGCTGTTTCTTTCATTTTTTGCAAAATAAATGCAGAAATTTGCGACGGTGAGAATTTGTCGCCTTGTGCTTCAACCCAAGCGTCCCCATTGCCACCATTCAGAACCTTGAAAGGAAGGTTTTTCATATCTTTTTTTAGATGGGCATCATCGTACCGACGGCCAACCAAGCGCTTTACACCAAAAATAGTGTTTTCTGGGTTGGTAACAGCCTGGCGTTTGGCAGGTTGGCCCGCAAGGCGCTCGCTTTCGGTAAATGCAACAATCGATGGAGTTGTCCTTGCGCCCTCTGCATTTTCGATGACCCGTGGCTGCGATCCGTCCATGATCGATACGCAGCTGTTTGTTGTTCCAAGGTCGATTCCAATGACTTTAGCCATTTCTTAGCATCCCTTCGTTCTGGCGATACCGAGGCCGCCGGCCCGCAGTGCGGCGCCTGTGCCTCAATTAATTCAGCAGTTCTTCTAAACTACCAGCTCATCGCGCTATATAGGTGTGTCAAACATCCCCTGCAACCATCTGGAGGCAATGAAATTTGAATTTTATAAAGTTAAATGGGCAGAACACACCCAGCCCCACGCTAACTGTGGGTGGGATATCTGTTTTTAAGGCGTTTTTATCCCCAAGTGATCAATTGCGTCTGGTCGAGGTGCTACGGCAGGTAGCTGAACAAGCGCCCGTTTTTTCGCCAAAAACAAAATCTGGCAAACCTATGTCTGTACGTTTGACGGCCGCTGGTGACTTTGGCTGGTTTTCAGATCAGCACGGATATCGATATGTAAAGCAGCATCCCACCGGCGTGAATTGGCCAGAAATTCCAGGCCCGATCATGGCCATCTGGCGGGTGGTGGCAGGCGAGGTCCCGGACCCCGAGTGTTGCTTGGTCAATTTCTATGGCGAAGGCGCCCGCATGGGTCTGCACCAAGATCGAGATGAAGCCAATTTTGATTGGCCCGTCGTGTCTATATCTTTGGGGGATGATGCCCTGTTTCGCGTGGGCGGCACCGAGCGCGGCGGCAAAACGGAATCGATTTGGCTCCAATCTGGTGATGTCGCGGTGATGGGCGGCGCCGCAAGGCTGAACTATCACGGCATTGACCGAATCAAATTTGGCAGCTCATCTCTTCTGAAAGAAGGTGGACGGCTCAATGTAACGCTGCGCGTGGTGCGCTAATGGCCTTCTCTAGTGGCTCCCCAGTTCTTAGAAGCCCGTTTGAGAGTGAAAGATCTAGCACAAGACCGATGAAAACAGGAACCAAGACAACCTTTAACGGATAAGATAAATTTGGGTGTATCAGCGAATAATTGATAAACATCACACCGCGCGCTTGGTCCACGCAGTGAAACAATGGGTTCCAGTCAAACATGGCCAGCATGAAGGATGGTACCGTATTGGCAACGAACATTTTTCCCGATGATAGCCCATCAAAAGAATTTTGACGAGTGGGGGTGCCATGGTGTTAAAGCCCAAAAACCATGCCAATGGCTACACCGGTAACCCAGCTAAAGAAAACATACCGGCCAAGCAAATTGGGTTGAAAATCTCCAATGGGTTGACGGTAAGATGGTAAATGGAGCAGATTTTTCTGGTGGTAATTGTTTGTTGATAAAGCGCCTTGCAGCGCTGCCAAGCATGCCGCAAAATCGTATGCATTGGCGCATGCTGCATCATCCCAGAGGTCGGACCTTCCGCCCCAGCCACCGCCTGCACAGTTGTATTATGTACCATGAACATGGCGATGCCGGAAATAATATAGAGCATGTAATTGCCCTTGAACGGCGACGATCTTGCTCCCATCAGCTGAAACATAAAATAAAAAGTCATTATAAAAATGACCGTCTGCATCATAGAGCCAATCAACCCGAGCACAGCATTCCAACAACTGAATTTGCGCATGCCGCCAACGTGGCCAAAATAGACCTGTTTGAGAAGGACAAGGGTGCCCGAGATACCGGAGCGCATTTGGCAAGGTATAGCAAACATTTTAGTTTTTCAAAAAATATAGACCAAAGACTAATTGCAACTTTGAACAATAGACCATAACTTTCAATAAAATATGAATTAATTCAATATACCTGCAAGGAACATCGAAGTTTGGATTTTATCAAATTGCAAAAGGTAATGCGCGGACTCGCTCTTGAAGCCGGAGACGCCATTATGGAGATCTATAACGGCCCAGATTTCGAAGTCAAAACCAAATCAGATGCAAGCCCGGTGACATCAGCCGATAAGGCTGCAGATGCAATTATTTCCGCTGGGTTGGAAGCGGCCTTTCCAGATGTGATTTTAATCACGGAAGAGCAAGCAGCGAGCCATGCGTTAAAAGGACCTGAATTTCTAATTGTCGATCCACTGGATGGTACAAAAGAATTTGTCCACCGCCGTGGAGATTTCACTGTGAATATTGCCTATGTGGTCAACGGCACCCCAATTCGGGGCATTGTTTATGCCCCAGCAAAACAAAGGTTATTCTATACAGACGCTGACGGGCAATCACTGGAGGAAACGGGTCCATTCGAAATAGAAAAAATTGGAGCGTGCCAACATATTTCGGTCGCTGTTCCAAACCCTGAAAGTTTACGCGTTGTCGCTTCAAAATCGCATCGAGACGAAACGACCGATGCCTATATTGCAAAATATCCAGTATCAGATTTGAAAAGCGCAGGCTCGTCACTCAAATTTTGCCTGATCGCAAACGGCGAAGCTGATCTCTACCCACGCGCGGGACGCACGATGGAATGGGACACAGCGGCCGGTCATGCTGTATTGAACGGAGCCGGCGGCGCCGTTGTACGATTTGATGACCTAGCACCCTTGACCTACGGCAAGCCAGAATATGAAAATCCATACTTTATCGCCTATGCCGAAGGCGTAACCTTGCAAAAATCGTAAGCTTACAAGAAAGGCCAGGTGTGCAGTGAAAACGTGGTTCAAGGGACAAAAGTCACACAACTTTAGAATGTTGGCCCTACGGAAAGCGAGACAATCCACGGACGTACATATATATTTTTAACAGATAAATTTATATCTTCGCTAAAATCAGTCTTACCCGTAACCCACTCGACAGTTTTATCTCTTGGAAAATTGCTGTGGCAACAAGGCCGGTGGAAGCTCACAAATACCACGCTCCTGAAAACTGCGCAGGTCGAATTCAGTTTAAAGCGGTTCGAAGATTACCTCACGGAAATGCAAAGTTTCCAGATTGAAGTGCAGCACAGCCTACAGGTCAGCGGCTAATCCGCATTTTATGTCCGGTATGAGGATCTGGTAGGATGAGATATTGTGAATGGCATCGCGCGCTTTTTGGGCTCACAATCACAATTGGAACGCCTATAGAAAAATCTTAAACGCCAAAACCTACGGCCAATTGCCGAAAAGGTTACCAATTTTGAGGAACTTGCAGCCGCGGTGTCATCGATCCATTGATTCGGTCTGGCGCAAACCCCCAACCTTGAACCCAAACGTGACGCCACCATCCTCCACTATGTCACCACGCCAAAATTTTCCTTTTTATTTATGCTAATTTCGACCTGGTCAGACAGGCACATCGAGACTTGGCCGGCGGCATCGGGCCAAACGGACCCACAGGAGCTGCAGCGCAATTTTGGCCAAAGACCACTACGTCGCTGGAACATTACCCATCCTAATCATCGCAGTTTCACAGTTGTGCATCACCCAGTCGAGCGCCTATGAAGTATTTTGCCGACATATCTTGCCAATTAAAGATGATCGCTATGTAGAATTGCGCAGGACGCTGCGCCCGATGAGTAATGGTGCGCGCCCAGATGATCCGCCCCTGTCAACCAGGAAAATACGCAGGTGCTTCGGCAAATTCCCAAATTTTCTGACATTCAATTTAGCCGACCAAACTGCCTTGCGGGTTGACAGAGTCTAGGCCAGTCAATCACAAATTATCCAGTGTTTTTGCAAATTCGTTGCGCCACTTATTCGCGTGCGCACAGAGGCTTTGGAAAAGGGCTTAAAATTGTTGACCTAATAGGTTGGTCTGACATGGCATAGTCTGCCACACGCACCCCTACCGCAAGCCCAGCACTGTCAGAAATCTACGATACGGAGCTCGCATCTTTGGCCCGTGCGGCCTATGCTGCCTATGCTGCCTATTATACCAATTTTGGGTTTAAACCCTTAGAGTTTTAGGCCGCGACCGAGTTTGGACCTTCCTGCAAGATCGCGAGTAAGGTGCTGGCACTCTCATTGTTACGCAGCTTCATGCACACATCAGGATCCCGAAGTGTCCGCGAGACGAGGGCCAAGGCCTTAAGATGTTCCACACCGCTATTCAACGGCGCAAAAAGCGCGAAGACCAGATCAACCGGCTGACGATCAACAGCATCAAAATCAATTGGACGATCAAGCTTGATGAAACATCCTACTATGCGATCAAGGCTCTCAAGCCGCGCATGGGGCAGAGCGACACCACGCCCCACACCCGTTGGACCCAAATTTTCACGCTCCAAGAGCGCTTCAACCGTACCATCACGGTCCATACCATAAACTTGCACCGCCATAGCAGACAGGTCTTGGAACAAACGCTTTTTGCTGCCAACAGATTGCGCGCTCCGCACAGCATCAGGATGAATGATTTCAAGTAGATCCATTATTAATCCTCGCTGTATTTTGGCTTAGGCTGGGTCGACCCATCCAATGTTGCCATCGTCACGCCGGTATACAACGTTTACTCCATTATGACCTTCGTTTTTAAAGACGAGGACCGGCGCTCCCGCGAGTTCCATTTGCATCACTGCCTCTCCTACAGACAGAGATTGGATTTTTTGCTCCATCTCCGCTACAATTAAAGGCTGCAAACTCTCCGGCTCGTTGTCGATCGAATCGCTCTGTTGGGCGAGGATATACGAGGATGCTTCCGAGAATTCAACGGGCAGGGCGCGTTCTTTATGATGATCTTTCAATCTGCGCTTATATCGGCGCAATTGCTTTTCCAATTTTTCAGCAGCGGCGTCAAAAGCGGCATATATTTCATGGTCATGCGCTTTGGCTACCGCCGTTAATCCAGTAGACAAATGCACACTCACCTCGCAGACAAATTCATTAGAGCTTCGCGAGAATATTACCGAAGCATCGGTTGGTCGCTCTGCGTATTTTGAAGCGATGGCGTCCACAACGGATTTTACATGCGTCTGAAGCGCGGCGCCAATGTCGATTTGTTTTCCAGAAATTTGATAAAGCATTTGGTCTCCTTTTTATCAGCCTTAAAATGACCAGCTAAGGACGCGATAGGCCACATCAATCACGCCTCACGATCCCATAAGTGGTCGCAAGCTGCGGGGTGCAGTTTGTTTGAATTGACTGAATATTATGACAACGTGTCACAAGACTATTTGGCCAAATATCAAGGGTAATTGTCAACTCAAAATTGAAAATTAGCTCAATCTAAAATTTTCGCCCAAATAGACACGCCGTACATTTTCGTCCTCAACAATTTCTTGTGCGGTGCCGCTACGCAAAACCATGCCATCGTGCAAAATATACGCGCGGTCGACGATATCAAGGGTTTCTCGAACATTGTGGTCTGTGATCAGCACCCCAAGACCGCGCTTTTTCAGATCTGATACCAAATTGCGAATTTCTCCAACCGCGATTGGATCCACCCCTGCGAAGGGCTCATCCAACAGCAAATATTTTGGGCTCGCAGCCAGGGATCTCGCTATTTCAACCCGCCGACGCTGACCACCAGACAGGGCAAGCGCTGGAGAACGGCGCAGGTGTTCAATTGAAAACTCATTGAGCAATTCTTCCAAGCGCTCAGAGCGTCGATCACGGTCTTTCACACTCAATTCCAAGACTGCGAGAATATTGTTTTCAACATTCATGCCGCGAAAAATGGACATTTCTTGCGGCAAATATCCGATGCCAAGCCGAGCCCGCCGATACATCGGCAAACGGGTGACATCGCGGCCATCAATACTCACCCGCCCCCCCTCCGGCGTGACCAACCCGGCAATTGAATAAAAACATGTTGTTTTACCTGAGCCATTTGGCCCCAATAACGCCACGACTTCACCGCGGTGCAAATGCATGCTCACGTTGCTTATGACCAGCCGCTTGCGGTAGCTCTTGCGCAAAGACTCTATTTTGAGGCCACCCTCGCCATCCGATACTTCAAACCGCGGATCCCCCATTATTTTGACACACTTGGCAATACGGTACGCACCCGACCCTCCATCACCGCGCCCCCCGTATCAATATCAATCGTCAGAAGATCAGCGGACAGGCTGATCCCACCCTGGTTGAGCAACACATTACCCCGCATCCGCAATTGGCGTCCTGTAAAATCATAATCCGCACTGTCCGCTTGTGCTGAATCTGTCTTTGACACCAAAAGAACACCTCCACTGGCCGAAAGCAGGCCAATCTCGCCGGCCTCCAAATAAGTGACATCCACCAGAGCCGCAGAGAGGCGCATATCCCCCTGCGCAATCACCACATTGCCCTCAAACCGCGCGGCACCATCTGTTTGACTAACGGTGAGCCTATCAGCCAACATTTCAACGGACGCTTCTGGATCACTTTGAAACCCATCCAAGGATAACGTGGTTTGCGCCGAAAGGGCCAAGGCTCCGCAAATTGTCGAAAGCAGAACTGTAATGAGCAGCAAAATGTGGCGCACGGATAACCTCAATCGATTAGTTTTGGGGAGTATACCAGCCGCACGTCATTTAGGAAAACAATTTGCTGGTCATCGGCGGTCATTTGCAGATGCATTTCTCCCGCAGTGATTGCTCCCAAGGATGTGACCCCCTGAAATCCACCTTTGGCAGATACAACTCCCTGGTTAAGATTCATGTCCAAGGCCTGCGTTGTAACCCAAAAATCCGGCAGCGCAGCAATGTGAACATTTGTTGAGATTTGTGCTGTTTGCGTTGCGGAGTCCAAAGCGCCTCGCCCCGCAGTCACTTGGACCATCCGATCACTGGTAGATCGAAGCACAACTGATAGATCGGTAATCTCAAGAATATGAGCGTTTTCAATCTGCGGTGAGGCATAGGCCGCAGACAGCGCGATTTCTGTGCCATTGCTGGCAATGCCGGTGAAATATGGCCGTGTAATGCGTTGTTCACGGACAATTTCAGCAATGTTATGCTCTGTGTAGGGCAAAGATTGGGTCACATCTACTCTGCCAGAAAACAGAAAAATTGTCGACAAAAGGCCAAGCGCAACAATAGGAAGCAGGGTTTTAAGCCATGCAACAAGCGCCGAATAACCATCGTCGAAGGAAAAATGCATTGCGCCTCTCTGTGATCAAATCCCAGCTTAAGAATGGGCAAAAATATCGCTTTCTGGCCAACCTGCGAGATCTAGCTCGGCCCGTGTAGGCAAAAAATCAAAACACGATTGCACTAGTTCCATACGGCCCTCACGGATGAGCATCTCATTCAGACGCCCACGCAGCCTGTGCAAATATAGCACATCAGATGCAGCATACTCCACCTGCGCCTTAGACAATTGCTCCGCACCCCAATCGGAAGATTGCTGTTGTTTGGAAATATCCACAGACAACAATTCTTGCAGCAGGTTTTTCAACCCATGGCGATCCGTGTAAGTTCGGGTCATGCGGCTGGCAATTTTGGTGCAATAAACCGGCGCGGCCAAAACCCCAAACGCCTCCTTCATAGCTGCAATATCAAACCGACCAAAGTGAAATAGCTTTAGCACATTGGGATCTTCGAGCATCTGGCATAAATTTGGCGCCCCGGTTTGCCCCTTGGCCACCTGCACCAAATGCGCATGGCCATCACCACTGGACAGCTGCACCACACAGAGGCGGTCGCGCTTAGGGTTCAGACCCATAGTCTCACAATCAATGGCCACAATTGGTCCCAAATCTAAGCCATCCGGCAAATCGACTTTATAAACGTGATTCGTCATCGTGATCCCTTGTGCTTGACGCGGCTGCTTTGCCTGCCTGCCCCTCTAAGGCCTTACTGTCAATATAGACGCCGAAAGGTCGCACGTCACCCTTCGCCCTTCGCTTTGATATAGCCACTGCCCAAAAAACGATTTATCTGCAATTTAATAATTCTCACCCATACTCATTCGGGAGCCTGCAAATGCGCGACACTGGTAATACAATTGTTAATAGTTGGAATGAATGGGACCCTCTGCGCCATGTGATCGTTGGCCGGGCGGATGATTGCCATATTCCTGCAGAAGAGCCCGCTTTGGACGCAAAAGTACCAGAAGATAGCGATATGCGCGGCCAATGGGGGCGCCGGCCACAAGAAACGATTGATCGCGCCAATGAGTTGCTCGATAATTTTGCGAACCAGTTGAAAAAACGCGGCATTCGCGTGGACCGCCCCACATCAATTGATCACTCAGTGCCAGTGCAAACTCCAGATTTCTCAACGCAAAGCCAATTTGGTTGTATGCCGCCACGCGATGTCTTGCTGACCATCGGTTCTGAAATACTCGAAGCAACCATGTCTTATCGCTGTCGCTGGTTTGAGTATTTGAACTACCGCCCTTTGATGCAAAAATATTTTGAAGAGGACCCCAAATTTCGCCATGAATCCGCACCCAAACCTCGGTTGACCGATGCGGATTATCATCCCGATTACCTGTCTGAAAAGATCGGTGTTGAGAAACGGCTGAAGTGGACGGCGGACAAATTCTTTGTCACCACCGAAGAAGAGCCTCTGTTTGATGCCGCCGATGTTCTGCGGTTTGGTAGAGATTTGGTCGTTCAACACGGGTTCACCACGAACCTCAAGGGAATCGAATGGCTGCGCCGCCATTTCCCAGATCATCGGGTGCATGCAGTGAATTTTCCAGGTGACCCCTACCCCATTCACATCGACGCAACATTCACCCCCTTGCGCCCTGGGCTGATCTTGAACAATCCACAACGCCGCCTGCCTGATGAACAACGCAAAATGTTTGAAAAGAACGATTGGCAGATTGTCGATTCTGCCCAACCGGCCCACAACGCTCCGCCGCCATTGTGCTACTCTTCGACATGGTTGAGCATGAATGTTCTCGTCCTGGATCCAAAAACCGTTTGTGTCGAAAAGTCAGAGGTCTATCAAGCAGAACAAATGGACAAGCTCGGCATGGAAGTGGTCGAGGTCGACCTACGGGATGCCTATGCCTTTGGCGGCGGGCTGCATTGTTGTACTGCAGATGTTTACCGCAAAGGCGTCTGTGAGGACTACTTTGCGAACATCTGAGTCGGCTCTGTAAGCGCAAAACTCGAGAGGCCTTTTCCATTTTGGGGAAGGCCTTTTTGATAAAACAATCATATTTTGAGTTGCAGCCAGCTCACCAAAGCCCTGCACCGCTTTGAAGGCAAGGCCGAAACATTATACCTCAATGTAAACTGGCAACGCCGGTGATCACATCTACGCCAGAAGCTCTGCGTGTTTCGTAGTAAAGTCTTGCCGCACCTCCAGAGGGGGGCGCAAATGAAGTGTTAAGCTGCCAACAAGATTGGCATCCACCCTGCCAAACAGCCGATCCGCTTCCGTCCGTGAAAAACCCGCCAGCTGAGTCGCTTCCAACCACGCACTAATCTTATCAGCTTTTTTAATCTGCTTTTTTAACGTCGAGGCCGTGACGGCCGGCAATCCAAAACGGATATGAATGGCAGCGGCCAACCGTTTGTCGAGATCATCATACCCTGGTCCAACCGATGCCTTTACCGGAGAGATCATATCTCCAATAACATATTCCGGCGCATCGTGCAGAAGAGCGGTTAATCGATGCGCAGGTGAGGACTTGGGATGAAGGCGCAAGAAAATCTGTTCAACCAACAAAGAGTGTTCCGCTACCGAATAGGCAAAATTACCAACGGTTTGGCCGTTCCATCGCGCCACAAAGGCCAGCCCATGAGCGATATCTTCCACCTCAATATCAACCGGTGTAGGATCCAGCAAATCCAGCCTACGGCCAGAGAGCATCCTTTGCCATGCGCGGGGTTGTTTCATAAGTGCCTGACCTTTTTTCAAAATAAGTTATCTTGCGCCCTGCACTATTGTCGAGAGGGCAAAGCAATGTTATGGCCTCGCAACCCTTTAACTCCATAGATAACAGAACCCCATGAGGACCATTAAATGGCACATGACTATATTGTAAAAGACATCTCTCTGGCTGCATTCGGTCGCAAGGAATTGGATATTGCGGAAACTGAAATGCCGGGCCTGATGGCTTGTCGTACTGAATTTGGCGAAAGCAAACCGCTTAAGGGCGCACGCATTGTTGGTTCTTTGCACATGACCATTCAAACCGCTGTCCTGATTGAAACACTTGTAGAGCTTGGTGCAGATGTGCGCTGGGCCTCTTGCAACATTTTCTCCACACAGGATCACGCCGCAGCAGCAATCGCCGCAGGCGGCACGCCCGTGTTTGCGATTAAAGGCCAGTCCTTGGAGGAGCATTGGGATTATCTTGACCGGTCTTTCATGTTCCCAGACGGCGCAAACATGATTCTTGATGATGGCGGCGATGCGACGCTGTATGTACTTTTGGGCGCACGGGTTGAAGAAGGTGAAACAGATCTGATCGAAATCCCGACCTCCGAAGAAGAAGAGGCAGTGTTCGCGCAGATCAAAAAACGTATGGCCGAAACACCGGGCTGGTTTGTTAAAACCCGTGCTGCTATTCAAGGCGTTTCTGAAGAAACAACGACCGGCGTGCACCGCCTGTATGAATTGGTCAAACAAGGTCAATTGCCCTTCCCTGCGATCAACGTGAACGACTCTGTGACCAAGTCGAAATTCGACAATAAATATGGGTGCAAAGAATCTCTGGTTGATGGTATCCGTCGCGCCACCGATACGATGATGGCCGGTAAGGTTGCTGTTGTTTTGGGCTATGGCGATGTGGGAAAAGGCTCGGCTGCTTCTCTTAAAGGTGCAGGCGCCCGTGTGAAGGTGACGGAGGTTGATCCTATCTGCGCTTTGCAAGCGGCTATGGATGGGTTTGAGGTTGTTTTGATCGAGGATGTTTTATCCAGCGCCGATATTTTCATCACAACAACCGGCAATAAAGACGTGATCCGCATTGAACATATGCGTGAGATGAAAGACATGGCGATTGTTGGTAACATTGGTCACTTTGACAATGAAATCCAAGTGGCAAGCCTGAAGAACCACAAATGGACGAACATCAAAGAGCAAGTCGACATGATCGAAATGCCGAACGGCAATCGTTTGATCCTGCTTTCGGAAGGCCGACTGTTGAACCTCGGCAATGCCACGGGCCACCCCTCATTTGTGATGTCCGCCTCTTTTACAAACCAAGTCTTGGCACAGATTGAGCTTTGGACCAAAGGCGATGACTATAATAATGACGTGTATATTTTGCCCAAGCACTTAGACGAAAAAGTGGCCCGTCTGCACCTGGATCGTATTGGAGTGAAGTTGTCGAAGTTGAACAACGAGCAGGCCGATTATATCGGCGTGGGCACTGATGGACCGTTCAAGCCAGAGCACTATCGCTACTAAAACAAAAAAACCCAAAAACAGCCCTGCTTAAATCGCCGGGCTGTTTTTTTGCGTAAAGCTTATATTTCAAAAACGGCCTACGGCGTCACTAACGCGGGCTACGTTTTGCCAAGATACGCTGCAATGTCCGGCGATGCATAGACAGGCGTCGCGCTGTTTCACTGACGTTGCGATCGCAAAGCTCAAACACCCGCTGAATATGCTCCCAGCGTACACGATCCGCGGACATAGGGTTCTCCGGGGGCGGGGGCAATTCATCCCCAGTAGCCAGGAGGGCATTCGTGATATCTTTGGCGTCGGCTGGCTTGGACAGATAGTCAGTCGCACCAATCTTCACAGCCGCAACTGCCGTCGCAATCGCCCCATAGCCCGTCAGAACCACAACACGGCAATCAGGACGCTTTGCGCGCAGCACTTCCACAACATCCAGACCGTTGCCGTCTTCCAGCCGCAAATCCACGACTGCGAATGCCGGAGGGCGCGCTGTGGCAATCGCCCGACCAGCGGCCACTGAACCGGCCTGCTCAACCGAAAATCCGCGTTTCTCCATCGCTTTCGCCAAACGCTTTAGAAACGGCTCATCATCATCTACCAAAAGCAAAGATTTATCTTCACCAATGCCCAGCAGCTCATTTGCCATGATCTGATCCTTCCGATTTTCTCTAAGTTAACAAGATGGTTCGAATATGGCTAGTATCAAGAGGCCCTCAAAACACAGGCCAAACGATCAGCAACCGCCTCTGGGGGAAGATCACTGCGCAAGAAGTCAACAAAGCCGACATCTGGAACCATAAAATAAGAAAAACTTGAGTGGTCCATAAGGTAATACTCCTCATCTTCGGCCGGTTGTTTGCGGTAATAAACTTTATAAGCCCGAGCTGCTTTCGCAATCTGCTCTTCTGTGCCAGTTAAACTCACCATTTCGGAATGATTATTGGCAACAAAATCCGCCAGATACTCGACCGTATCCCGCGCTGGATCAATTGTGATAAACACTGGCTTCACCTTAAGACCCGCATCGGCCAAAATTTCGACTGCCACCACATTGCGTGCCACATCCATAGGGCAGACATCCGGACAAAAAGTGTAGCCAAAATAAACCAAAGCAGGTTGATCGAGCACCTGGGCATCCGTCACCATTTGCCCCCTATGATCCATGAGCTCGAATGGTCCACCAATATTGCCACCCGCAACAGAGCCTTGAATACAATCTTCAAATCGCTGTGCTGGCAACATGATCTGGGTCATCGCAAAGGTCACCGCCAGCGTCACAACAACCGCCGCACCAGAAAAGGCTGCAAATTTCGTCACTGACATCATGGCCCCCTTATCGTTTCTAAGATACTCCTATGACATATCTTACAAATGTGCAGCCACAGATCGTCACAGGAACATAAAATGTCACAGTCCATAATCGGCTATATTGACCAAAATGCCCGTAGCAATTGGATGCGCTTGCGTACACTCGTGACCGTGCGTTGGGTGGCAATCACCGGACAAATATTAGCACTGGCTGTTGGGCAAGAGCTTTATGGCCTCTCCTTGCCGCTGGGCCCCTGCGCTGCGGTGATTGGCCTGTCAATCATTGCCAATATTTTTGCGATCCTGATCTTCCCCGACAATCGCCGCCTATCTGAAGCTGAAACGGTTCTCACCCTGCTGTTCGACACGCTGCAACTGTCCTTGCTCCTGGCTTTCACTGGGGGGCTCAACAACCCATTTGCCCTACTGATTTTGGCCCCAGTCACAATCGCCGCTACAGTGCTTCCCACCCGTTCAACGCTTCTTTTAGCCTCTTGTGCAGTGGCCATGACCACCACCGTCGCTTTGGTTCAACTGCCCCTGCGCTCCACGGATGGGCAGGTACTTGAAATGCCATTGGTTTTTGTATTCGGCTTTTGGGTGGCTATTGTCACAGGCATCCTCTTTATCTCGATCTATACCCGTCGTGTAACCACCGAAATGACCTCCATGTCAGAAGCACTTTTGGCTACGCAAATGGCCTTGGCGCGGGAGCAGAAACTAACCGACCTCGGCGGCGTTGTGGCCGCCACGGCACATGAATTGGGCACGCCCCTCGCAACGATAAAATTGGTCAGCGCAGAATTGATGGAAGAGCTGAAAGATACAGAACCCCTGCGTGCCGACGCCCAGCTCATCAAAGAACAAGCAGAACGATGTGGCACAATCCTCCGATCCATGGGGCGCGCCGGAAAAGAAGATCTGCACCTGCGCACCACCTTGTGGTCCGCTCTTGTTCGAGAAGCAGCAGAGCCGCACCTTGACCGCGGTAAAACCGTTACTTTCGCTTTTGAAAGCAATCTTGAAACTGATCCCGATCAACCCCTAACCTTCCGCAAGCCCGAGGTAATCCACGGCCTGCGCAATTTAATTCAAAACGCGGTGGATTTTTCCCAATCCGAAGTACGGGTGGATATTCGCTGGAACAAAGACACTTTGGTCGTGACAATTTCTGACGATGGCCGCGGATATGCGCCACAAGTCATCAATCGCATCGGCGATCCCTTTGTCCGACGCCGTAATAGATCCTCTACGGAGGGCGCCCGCCCAGGATACGATGGCATGGGGCTTGGGCTGTTTATCGCAAAAACCCTGCTCGAAAGATCTGGCGCACAGCTAGAGTTTTCCAATGGAACAAGGACAGATCCCCTTCGTGGTGCAATCGTGACCAGCACTTGGCCGCGCCACAAGCTGGAAGCCAAAAAAGAGCCTGTTGGTAAAAACCAACAGATAAAAGTTGGTTAAGCTATTAATTCAGAATTAAAGCCCTTGCGCAACACTGCGACCGAAAGGGCCTTGATGTGTTGGGAATCTTTGGACAAAAATTTTTGATCTCGAACTTGGTATTTCTTGCAACGCTGATAGCCGTGTCTTCGGGCTTTGCCTTGCTGCGCAAGAACCTGAGCGAAGCGGCCCAGGCCCTGCGAGCCTATCATACGCCCAGAGGCAACGGCCAAACGGCCAAGAATACAGATGACCAAAGGCCAAAGGCCGCTGAGCTTCATCCATATCCCATCTGGATTACCAGCCATGACCAGCAAGTCACATGGGGCAAAAAAGCATTTGAGAAAAGGGAATACGATTTCGTAGCCACCTTCAAAAATTGGCTTTCAATCAGCCAAACCGATGGTCGGATACAAGCGCACAGCGGTGCAGGACAGATCTCTTGGTACCACATTACCGCCCAACTGCAGGATCATGAAACCTCCTGGTTCGCCAGCCCCGTCGATGGCTAGGTCCGCGCTGAGGTTTCACATCGCGAATTCATACAAACCATGTTAACAATCACTAACTATCCCTTAACCGGCCTGGCCATTTTTGACCGTAAGCGCGTGCTCATCCATTTTAATCCCGCACTTTTGGATATCACGGGTTTGAATTTTAAAGCTCTCAGTTTAAAGCCCGATTTGGCCACTGTCCTTGATACGCTCCGTGCCAAAGGGTTTTTGCCCAAACCCAAGGATTGCGGTGATTGGCGTGGCCGGCTTGCCAGACTCGAATGAGCCGCTGAAACAGGCAGCTATCGTGACGTCTGGGAACCAAGAGACGGAGTCACCTATCGCGTTACGGGAAAACCCAATCCGAACGGGGCCATTGCTTTTTTGCTCGAAGACATCAGCGTCGAAACCGCCCACGCCCGCGAAGCCCATGCTGAGCTCTGCCTTTTGGAAAGCGCTCTCAATTCTGTCGCCGTTCCCCTCGTGATTTTTGATGGGCTTGGCTCCTACGTGCGCTCGAACTCTGCATTTCAATTTATTTGGCCAGAAATTGCGCAAAGAAACAGCGCTGAAAAATCCCTTTCGGGCTGCCTTCAGCTTTGGCACAAACAGATGTTACCACATGACGTCTGGGACAAAATGCGCGGAACGGTCTTGAGCCATGGCGATCGAAAATGTTGGAACGCTGTTTTATCCTCAAATGAGGGTCAGAAATTACCCTTGCAATGTACCCCACTAGTTAATCGTCACACACTGATCGAACTTGGCCCAGGCAATAAAATTGCGATTGTCGCCCATCAACAATCGGTAGCCTAATTTTCGCTTGCAGCATCGGGTGCCCGCCGTATTGTAACACCATGCACGCCCCGCCCTTGTCTTCCCAACCCAAAGTCACGCACAACGGCTCGACCGAAAACTCTGTTGGCCAACGGCGTAAACCCACAAAAACGGAGAGATTGGCATGAGCCGCAGCGCTGATATTGATGCCTTCCTAAAAGCCGCTGGTTGGGACATAGCACAGCGCGCACCATTGGCGGGAGATGCAGGCAATCGAAAATATGAACGTTTGATCCATCCGAAAAAGGGGCCAGCCATATTAATGGATGCCGACCCAGTCAGTGGCGAAGATATCCAGCCCTTTCTTAATATTGCCGCGCACCTGAAAGCATGTGACCTATCTGCGCCTGAGATTTATGGCGCGAATCACTCTCTAGGGCTGATCCTTTTAGAGGATTTCGGCGATCAGCTGCTTTTTAATGTCGCCAATGCCACCCCTGAGCTTGAATATCCGCTCTACAAACTGTGCCTCGACGCTTTAGCACGGTTGCACCAACGGCCACCACCACCGAATGTCGGATCCTATTTTCCGCAAGCTATGGCATCGGCTGCTGAGGTCACCCTGCCATGGTATTGCAGCCCAAACCTCGTGGCGACCATTGCAACGGAGCTGCGCCAGCACTTGGACAGCCTCGACTGGACACATCCCGTTCTCGTCCTGCGCGACTACCATGCGCAAAATGTCGTCTATCGACCTGAGCAATCCGGAACGGCGCAAATTGGGCTGTTGGACTTTCAAGACGCCCAACTCGGCCACCCTCTGTATGACGCCGCTTCGCTCATCAACGATGCCCGCCGCAGCTTACATCCGGACGTTGAGCTGCGGCTCAAGGATACGCTGGTCCAAACTTACGCTGGCACTGATGGTTTTCACCGTGCATTGTCCACCCTGAGCGCCCAGCGCAACCTCAGGGTCCTTGCCCTATTCGCAAGGCTGTGTCTCAGAGATGGCAAGCCCGAATACCTTAAATTGATGCCACATGTTTGGAACAACCTTTGGCGTGATTTATCCCACCCAAATCTGTCCAAACTGTTCCGCCTCTGCCAATCCCTTCCCGAACCCACACCGAAACTACAATCAGAATTGAGAGCAAAATGCGCCAGCCACCCGATGAGCTGATGCTATTTGCTGCCGGTTTTGGCAGTCGCATGCAGCCACTCACCGCTGATCTCCCCAAACCGCTGATCCCCGTGGCTGGGAAAAGCCTTCTGGATCGGACATTGACGCTCGCAAAAGCGGGCGGAATCACCAGAACTGTGGTCAACACCCATTATCTAAGCGATAAAATCGCAAAACATTTGGAAGATAACCCAGCTCAGGTTTTGCATGAACCCAACATCCTAGACACTGGCGGTGGGCTCAAAAATGCCAGTAAATTCTTTGAAGGCCCGGCAATTTTTACCAGCAACAGCGACGCCATATGGTCTGGCTCTAATCCCTTTTCCTATCTATTTCAAAATTGGCGCGACAACTGCGATGCATTGCTCCTCTGTGCCCCCATAAGTCAAGTCAGCGGTCGAACAGAACTGGGAGATTTCTCCGTTTCTCAAGATGGTGAGGTTACCCGAGGTGGGGATTTTGTGTATCTCGGTGTACAGATTATTCGACTGGACACAGTCCGAAACGTTCGTGAAAAACAATTTTCGCTCAATATCATTTGGGATAAATTAATGGCGAGAAACACGCTGCGCGCGTGCCTCTACCCGGGGCTATGGTGCGACATCGGCAGACCAGAAAATATCGCTCTTGGTGAAAAATTGCTGGGTACAAGCCATGTTCGATGATCGGCCAAACTTTCGCGTTTTTGGCACCTATTCAGGTCAAGCCTTCCCAGACACATTGCTCGATGGTTTAACCACTCGTCTGCAAGGGGTCGCTCCAGAGCATTGGGCGCGTGTTGAAGTCTATGTCAACACGCAACGCATGCAGAGGCGATTGGCCGAGTTGTTTTTGCAAGGCCCAGCGCGCTTGATGCCAAAGCTTACTTTGATCACAGATTTGGCGCATGACCCACTTCTGACAAATCTCCCAATGCCAGTTCCAACCCTGAAACGCAGGCTGGAAATTGCACAGCTGGTGCGCCTATTGATCCAACGCGTTGAGGGGCTGGCGCCCGCAAGCGCTGTCTTTGATTTGACGAATAGCCTGGCGAGCTTGATGGATGAAATGCAAGGGGAAGGCATCACCCCCGAGGTCATTAAAGGTCTTGATATTTCCGATTTCTCAGGTCATTGGGGGCGCGCTCTGCAACTTATCGCCATCGTGCAACGCTATTTTGAGGGCGTTGAAGCGCCAGATAAAGAAGCCCGCCAGCGAGCCAGCGTTTTAGCCCTCACTCAGCGTTGGCAAGAAAACCCACCAGACCATCCGATCGTAGTGGCCGGTTCAACCGGATCTCGCGGCACGACTTTTCACCTGATGAAAGCGGTCGCCGCGTTGCCGCAAGGTGCCGTGATTTTGCCAGGATTTGATTTTGACATGCCGCTCCGGGTTTGGGCTCAGCTGTCGGATCCGAAAACCAGCGAAGACCATCCACAATATCGATTTTTGCGCCTGCTAAAAGCCTTGGACCTTACACCGGATCAAGTCGTCCCCTGGACCGAAGCAACACCGCAGGCGGCCGCTCGCAATCGGCTGGTATCCTTAGCTTTGCGCCCAGCACCGGTGACCCATCACTGGCGGCAGGAGGGGCCATATCTAACAGAGCTTGACCGCGCCACGCAGGATATCACCTGGCTGGAAGCGCCAAACCAAAGGGTCGAGTCAAAAGCCATTGCGCTGCAGCTGCGGCGCGCCGCCGAATTGGGGCAAACAGCTGCGGTGATAACCCCAGACCGTAATTTGACCCGACGCATAGCAGCAGCGCTGGCTGCATGGAATATAACCCCCGATGATAGCGCCGGAATTCCCTTGAACCTGACCGCGCCAGGTCGGTTTTTGTTGCATGTCTTAGATCTGGCACGGCCACAGCTTACCTCTGAAACCCTATTGGTCTTATTGAAACATCCGCTCACCCATTCTGGCGAAGGCCGCGGTCAACACCTGCGCAACACCCGCGAGCTCGAGCTTTATCTACGCCGCCGCGGTCCGGCCTTCCTAACACCACAGGCCCTATTGCAATGGGCTGAAGCCCAAAATCATTATGGCCCATGGGTAGATTGGATCAATGCCAGCGTCTTTGATCAATGGCCGCAAGGATCTCAACCGCTGGAGTATTGGATCGCGCACCACCGCAAACTTGCAGAGCAGTTGTCAGCGGGTCTCTCTGAGCAGGATGGCGAGCTGTGGGAACAGGCTCCCGGGCGCGACACAAAAACGGAGATCGAGAACCTTACAAAATACGCTCCAGCCGCAGGAGATGTGGAGCTAATCGATTATAGTGCCATTTTGCGCGGTATTTTGAACGCTGGACAAACCCGCGACCAAAATCATGTGCATACCAATATTAGAATTTGGGGTACATTGGAGGCGCGGGTGCAAAGCGCCGATCTGGTAATTCTAGCTGGATTAAATGACGGCACCTGGCCCGAGCCCCCGGCCCCAGATCCCTGGCTCAACCGCAGTTTGCGGTTGCAAGCGGGTCTGCTTTTGCCAGAACGCCGCATTGGTCTGTCAGCCCATGATTTTCAACAAGCCATTGGCGCCAAAAATGTTTGGCTTACGCGATCCTTAAGGTCCGATGATGCGGAAACCGTGCCCTCCCGCTGGCTCAATCGAATTGAAAACCTATTGAACGGGCTTGAAAAGCCAGGTGACGATTCATGGATGGACCGCATGCGCGCCCGAGGCAAAGATTGGCTTGGAAAAGTCGAAGCCCTCGAGGAGCCACAAGACACTCCGCTGAGCACCAGACCTTCGGTTGCTCCGCCGGTGGCGTGCCGACCTGCAAGATTGGTAGTAACGGACATCAAGCACCTAATCCGTGACCCCTATGCAATCTATGCTAAGCGCATTTTGAACCTAAAGCGCCTAGACCCGTTGACCAAATCGCCTGATGCCCCGCTGCGCGGGACACTAATTCATGATCTTTTGGAGGCTTTTTTGCAGACTGGCCCCTGGACCAGTGCAGAGGCCGCCAAAGCCACGCTCCTAGCCATGGCGGAAGAACGGTTTCAAACCACTGTGCCTTGGCCCGCTGCGCGCAGAATGTGGCTGGCCCGCGTGGTTCGATTTGCTGACTGGTTCGTAACGCAAGAACTGGTACGCCAAGCCAGCATTATCGCAACCAAGACGGAAATTAAGGGTGAGATTAACCTGCCAGAGCTCAATTTTACCCTCAATGGCACGGCCGATCGAATTGACATTTTGAAAGATGGCACAGCCCATATTTACGACTACAAAACTGGAAAGCCGCCAACCCCAGCGCAACAATTACATTTTGACAAACAGCTCCTGCTGGAGGTTGAGATACTGCGGCACGGTGGGTTTCTTGGATTGGGACCACTAAAAGTGGCAGGGGCAACCTATATCGGCCTTGATAATTCGCCCTGTGAACTGCCGGCTCCTATGGATGAGGCTGATGTGTGGTCCGATTTCTCCAGATTGATCCGCGCCTATCAATCTGCCGAACAGGGCTATACCGCACGACGCGCGATGCTAAAAGCAGACGCCTCGTCCGATTATGACCACCTGGCCCGCTACGGTGAATGGAACACCAACCAACGCGCCACAGCAATCAAGGTGTCAAAATGAAGTTGAGTGATGCAAGCCTTCGACAAATCGAAGCAGCCCACCCAGCGCGCTCGACATGGCTCGCTGCCAATGCGGGCTCTGGAAAAACGCGCGTGTTGACAGACCGCGTGGCGCGGCTGTTGCTTGATGGGGTAATGCCACAAAACATTCTGTGTCTGACCTATACAAAAGCTGCGGCGTCAGAAATGCAAAACCGGCTTTTCAAGCGGCTGGGGCGCTGGACTATGTTGGACGATGCCAAGCTTTTGGAAGAGCTAGCCACCCTTGGCGTAGAGCGGGGCCTTAAGTCAGAAGACATTGATCGAGCCCGAACGCTCTTCGCCCGCGCTGTGGAGGCTCCCGGTGGTTTGAAAATTCAAACCATCCATTCATTCTGCGCCTCAATCTTGCGGCGATTTCCCCTAGAAGCGGGGGTAAACCCACAATTTGTCGAGATCGACGAGCGGGCCCAAAATCTTCTTCTTGATGAGGTGGTAGAAGCTATTGCAGATGGCTCTGGGCGATCCAGCTTTGATGGTATTGCAGAACATTTTACAGGGGCAGAATTACAAAATTTTTTACATTCAATCTTGCATTTGGATCATCATTTCGGCAGCCATCCCGGCGCAGATGGTATTTGGGAGGCGCTGGACCTGACGGCCGGATATAATGACGCCGATTTGGTGCGCGAATGTTACTTGCCTGACGACCTCCAGCACATTAAAGAGCTCAGAGCGCTCCTTCTAGCCAAGGACGAAACCGGCCACGACTTTAAGGCCGGTCTTAAATTGCAGGCCATCAACGGCTCAACACTCACAACCGCCGACCTTCCAACATTGGAATCCGTATTTCTGAACAAGACGGGCAAAGCACTGGGCTCAGCTAAAATAGGGTCGTTTCCCACAAAGGCCACGCGAGCTGAATTGCCCAGCATGGCACAGGTTGAGGCACTTATGTCACGCGTTGAAGTCGGGCGGCATAGCCGCTTGAATCTGAATATCGCAAAACGCAGCCTCGCGCTCTATGATTTCGCAGCTGAGTTTGTCGACACCTATCGTGCACGAAAACAGGCGCGGGGGTTTTTGGACTTTAATGACCTAATCATGCGCACACGCCATCTGCTGTCTGATGTGCGCGTCGCCACATGGGTCTTATTTCGCTTGGATGGTGGCATTGACCATATTTTGGTGGATGAGGCCCAAGATACCAGCCCAGCGCAATGGGATGTCATCCAACTTCTCGCACAGGAATTCACATCCGGTGAGGGCGCACGGGCAAATGTGCCCCGAACAATCTTTGTTGTGGGCGATAAAAAACAGTCAATCTATTCCTTCCAGGGCGCAGATCCAGATGGATTTGATCGGATGCGTGACCAATTTTCCCGGAAATTGCGTGAAATTGATCAGCCTTTTCAATCGACCACTTTGAATTACTCCTTTCGCTCGTCATCAGCGATCTTGGGTGTTGTGGATCAGGTCTTTGCCAGTCGCAACGGACTTGGCTCTGGATCTGCACATTTGGCGTTTAAAAAAGATCTTCCTGGCCGCGTTGATGTTTGGCCCGTGTTTCAAGCCCCAGATAAGGCTGAGCCGCACCATTGGACTGATCCAGTGGATGAGGTTTCAACAGATCACCAGGACAAACAATTGGCCGATGCTCTAGCTGGGCATATATGTGATCTAATCGAAACTGAGACGCTCACTCAGCTAGATGATAAAGGGATCGCCTTTCAGCGTAAAATAACCGCTGGCGATTTTTTAATTCTAGTACAGGGCCGTCAAAAACTGTTGTTTAGAGAAATCCACCGGGCCTGTAAGGAAGCCCACCTACCAATAGCTGGAGCAGATCGTTTGAAAGTTGCTGCCGAGTTGGCGGTTCGCGACATACGTTCCTTGCTGGCCTTTTTGGCGCTACCGGAAGACAATCTGTCTTTAGCCGAAGCCTTAAAATCTCCACTTTTTGGGTGGTCCGAACAAGATCTGTATAGCCTTGCGCAGGGCCGAGACTCGCCCCTTTTATGGCGCAGTTTGCAAAACCGAGAAGAAGAATTCCCAAAGACTGTTCAACGGCTGACTGAGCTCCGCGATCTTGCAGATTTCAAGCGCCCGTTTGAATTAATCGAACATATATTGACCACCCGCAGTGGTCGATCAGCTTTATTGGGCCAGTTGGGGCCAGAGGCGGCCGAAGGGATTGATGCTTTAGTCAGTCAATCTCTTGCATATGAGCGAAGTAATATTCCAAATCTGACTGGGTTTCTCGTCTGGCTGGACGCTGATGATCTGGAAATCAAGCGCCAGATGGACAGTGTTGGCGACAAAATTCGTGTGATGACGGTCCATGGCGCCAAGGGCTTGGAGGCGCCGATTGTAATTTTGCCCGACACTGCGCCGCGTAAACCGCCAAAGCTGCCAGAGGTCGTGCCTCATAATAATATTGCTATTTGGCCTCCAAACAAAGATCTCATACCGGCCACATTACAAACCAGCCTTAAAGACATGCAGCGCCACCAAGAAGAAGAACGTGACCGTCTGCTCTATGTGGCCATGACCCGAGCGGAGAGTTGGCTGATCGTTATGGGTTCGGGGAACATTAAGAATGGGAAAGAATGTTGGCATAATGCCATATTCGATGCAATTTCGACCCTCGGTGCTGGACCATTAAACACGATTGCCGGTTTGGGGTTGAGGCATGAGCCCATGCAATGGTCAGTGGGGCCCAAAACCGACCCTGTAAAAGCTCAGATTATAAAACAATCCGTCCCAAGCTGGGCAATACCCTTTACCAAGCCTCCTCAAGCCCCTAAAACCGCTCGCGCACCATCCGATTTAGGCGGAGACAAGGTGTTGCCAGGTGGCGCACCACAAGGCGCTGAAACTGCGAAACGCATGGGAACGGCGGTACATCAGCTCTTGGAGGTGCTGCCCAATGCGGCGCAAAGTCAATGGGATAATATCGCCGAACGATTAATTGAAGCAGATATCCGAGCCCCTGCCTGCCAAGAGGCCCGCGCGGTGATGCAAAAACAAGAGCTGGCATATATTTTTGCGCCCGAAAGTTTAGCTGAAGTCGATGTAACCGCCCATTTGCCAGAGCTGAACGGCGATCCAATACAGGGCTCCATAGATCGGCTGATCATCTCACCCACGCAGGTTTTGGCTGTGGATTTTAAAACCAATCAGATCGTGCCCAGCGAAGCTGAACAAGTTCCAAGCGGGCTTTTAAAACAGATGGGAGCCTATGCGGCTGCCTTATCCCAAATCTATCCCGATCATGATATCAAAACCGCAATTTTATGGACAAAAACCCTGGAGCTCATGCCGTTGCCTAAAGATCTCGTAATTTCATCGTTGGCAAATACGCCACTCACTTGACGCTGGGCGCTTGCAACTCTAATTCTTGCGAAAGCCTTATAATATTTGGAGTAACACCATGGCCACTGTCGCCGCTACAGACGAAACTTTTGATAGTATTGTAAAAGACTCAAATCTCCCCGTTGTGGTAGATTTTTGGGCAGAATGGTGCGGACCATGCAAGCAAATTGGCCCTGCGCTTGAGGAGCTTTCTGTTGAAATGGAGGGCAAAATCAAAGTGGTTAAAGTGGACGTCGACAGCAACCCTTCTGCAGCTGCAGCTCTTGGTGTGCGCGGCATTCCAGCTTTGTTTTTGTTTAAAGATGGACAAGTAATTTCCAACAAGACCGGCGCGGCCCCAAAGGCAGCATTAAAGAGCTGGATTGACGACTCCATTTAAGTTGAAATCTCTATTTCTACGAGGGGACGCTCCTTTGGGCGTCTATTTTCGTGACCTTGTTGTCAGCACTAGCATTTCCCATATAGCGTCCGTAGTCAGGAGAAGCAGATGAGCGATACAAAATCCCCCGGATGGCACGGCACAACAATTGTTGGTGTGCGAAAGGGCTCTCAAGTTGTAGTTGCCGGCGATGGGCAGGTCAGCCTTGGGCCAACGGTCATAAAGGGGTCTGCACGCAAAGTGCGGCGCCTATCACCCGGCGGGAATGATGTTGTGGTCGGTTTTGCCGGATCTACGGCGGACGCCTTTACCCTCCTAGAGCGGCTCGAGGCGAAGCTCGAAGCCACACCCGGTCAGCTGCAACGCGCCTGCGTTGAACTAGCCAAAGATTGGCGCACGGATAAATATTTGCAGAAACTTGAGGCCATGCTAATTGTCACCGATGGGGCTGAACTCTTAATCATCACTGGCGCCGGTGATGTGCTAGAGCCAGAACATGGCATTGCGGCCATTGGCTCTGGTGGCAACTTCGCTCTAGCCGCAGCACGCGGCCTGCAGGAAACAGATCTAAGCGCAGAGGAAATTGCCCGCAAGGCCATGGCGATTGCGTCAGATATTTGTGTCTACACAAATGGCAATTTAACCGTTGAGGTAATTTCAAAATGACCGACTTAACCCCGCGCGAAATCGTATCTGAACTAGATCGCCATATTGTCGGCCAAAATGATGCCAAGCGCGCTGTAGCTGTTGCCATGCGCAACCGGTGGCGCCGCAAACAACTGCCTGATGAGCTCCGTGATGAAGTTTATCCCAAAAATATTCTCATGATTGGCCCCACCGGAGTCGGTAAAACTGAAATTAGCCGCCGGCTAGCCAAATTGGACCGGGCGCCTTTTTTAAAGGTAGAAGCCACAAAATTCACTGAAGTGGGCTATGTCGGCCGGGATGTTGAGCAAATTATTCGAGATTTGGTAGATTCGAGCATCGCCATGACCCGCGACCACATGCGCGAAGACGTCCGTGCACGCGCAAAAGAGGCCGCCGAAGAACGCGTGATTGAGGCCATTGCTGGAACAGATGCGCGCGACGCAACCCGTGATATGTTCCGCAAAAAATTGCACACTGGAGAGTTGGATGACACGGTCATCGAACTTGAGGTTGCTGATACGTCTAACCCCCTGTCGGCGCTGGATCTTCCCGGTCAACCTGGCAGTCAAATGGGAATGATGAACCTTGGAGATATCTTTGGGAAAGCTATGGGTGGCAGAACCAGCCGCAAAAAGATGACCGTGGCCGCCAGTTATGATATTTTACTGGGAGAAGAGGCGGATAAGCTGCTCGACGATGAAATCGTCACCAAAGCCGCCCTGACCGCTGTAGAGCAAAGCGGAATCGTGTTTCTTGACGAGATTGATAAAGTCTGCGCGCGCGCCGATGCACGGGGTGCAGATGTCAGTCGCGAAGGAGTGCAGCGCGATTTATTGCCTTTAATTGAAGGTACAACTGTGTCCACTAAACATGGGCCTGTTAAAACCGATCACATTTTGTTTATAGCCTCCGGCGCTTTTCATGTTGCAAAACCATCCGACCTCCTGCCTGAGCTTCAGGGCCGATTGCCTATCCGTGTGGAGCTGCGTGATCTCACCGAAGAAGATTTTATACGCATTCTTTGTGAAACAGAGAACGCATTAACCCTGCAATATTCTGCTCTTATGAGCACAGAGAATGTCTCTGTCAGCTTTAGTAAAAATGGTATTAAAGCTTTGGCGCAAGCGGCCGCCGAGGTGAACCGCTCTGTTGAAAACATAGGCGCACGGCGTCTTTATACGGTCATTGAACGGGTATTTGAAGAATTGTCCTTCGCTGCACCAGATCAGGCCGGTTCTGAAGTTGTTATTGATAAAGCTTATGTCGACAAGCATCTCGATAGCTTGCTGCAGTCGACAGATCTGTCTCGCTACGTGTTATAGCTCTTGTCAGCGGTCAGATTTCATCTGACAACAGCGCATGATACGTTTTATTTTGCAAAACAGCCGCTGGCTAACAGCCGGAGCCCTGCTCACTTTAATCTCGAGCTTTGGGCAAACGTATTTCATATCTATATTTGCAGGTGAAATCCGCGCAGCGTTCGACCTATCTCATGGAGATTGGGGTGCGATATATGGATTTGGCACATTTGCCTCCGCAATTGTAATGATTTGGTCCGGTGGGTTAACCGATGTCATGCGGGTGCGTCACCTGGGGCCGATTGTCTTAGCCGCGCTCGCGGCCTCTTGTTTGTTCATGGCATTTAATCCCTGGGTGGCCTTGCTGCCGGTAGTCATTTTTTGTTTGCGCTTCACCGGTCAGGGCATGTCGACCCATATCGCAGCGGTGGCGATGTCCCGCTGGTTTGTAGCCAACCGCGGCAAGGCACTTTCTGTTGCCAGCCTTGGATTTTCAGTTGGTGAAGCCTGCTATCCAATTTTAGTGGTCAGCCTTTTGTTGTTTTTCACCTGGCAAAGCGTATGGATCTTGGCGGCCAGCGTCGCAGCTTTAGCAATTCCCGCGCTACTTTGGTTGCTGGCAGAAGAGCGCAGCCCTCAATCCAGCGCTACTGAGGGGCAATCTTTAGGTATGGGCGGGCGCCATTGGAACCGCAATCAGGCGCTCAGCCATCCATTGTTTTGGTTCATGATCCCAGCACTTTTAGGACAATCAGCGTTTAACACCGCTTTTTTCTTCCTTCAGGTACATTTTGCAGAAATTAAAGGGTGGGAACATTTGCAATTGGTGGCGATGTTTCCAGTTTACACGCTGGTTTCTATAGCCGCGATGATTTTATCCGGGATCTTGCTCGACAAATTAGACACCGCCCGCTTGATCCCCTATTTTCAATTGCCAATGATTGTAGCCTTTTTGATTTTTGCATTTGGGCAATCACTGATTGCGGCTTTGGTAGGATTTATTTTCCTTGGCCTATCCTCAGGTGCAAACGCGACCCTTCCAAATGCTTTTTGGGCAGAATTTTACGGCACGAAACACCTTGGTTCCATCAAGGCGGCGGCGGCGGCTGTCATGGTTTTGGGTTCCGCGATTGGTCCTGCGGTGACCGGGGTTTTATTGGATTACGATCTACCCCTTGATACACAATATGTCGCAGTTTCCGTGTTTTTTGGCATCTCATCTCTTATGATGTGGGCCGGTGTTAAGCGCGTACGCACACGATTGTCCAACTAGCGGCCCCGGCGCAAATAAACATATAAAGCGCCCGCGCCCCCGTGGCGCTGATGGGCGGGAGACACTTCTAAAATCACCGAAGACAACGGTGATTGGCGCAACCAAATCGGAACATTATGCCTCAATACCCCATGACGTTCCGGAATGGGCCCATAATCTGGCTTGGATTTGCCTTTGCCTTTGCCCGTAATCACAAGAACCAATCGGCGCTGCAATTGCGCAGATCCCAAAATGAAATCTTGCAAGGATGGGTGGGCTTCCGCCATTGTCATCCCATGAAGGTCAATGCGGCCTTCGGGGCGCAGCTTGCCGCGCGTTAACTTCCCAAAAGACTTGGCATCCATAACAGGCGCAGGCTTCACCGCTGCCTGACCTCCGCCAACCAAAGGCGCAGATTGTGATTTTGCACCGATTTTAAAACCCTTGAGGTCCGGCTGTACCGATGCGGGGCGCTCGATCTTTGCTTTTGGCATATAGAGGGCGCGCGGTATCTCCATCTTTGCCGGCTGAGCTAGAGGCGTTGCTGTATCAGCAACTTTTTTCCAAAGCTCTCGTTCTTCTGGACGCAGTTTTCTGGCCATTTCTACGGCCCTGAAACTCGGGCGCGTGCCTCTTGAATCGGCAGCAAAAGGATCATGCGACCCGAATCTTTGATCAAACCGGCTGCGATCCCAGCCTGATCGCCTGTGCCAAAAAACACATCAGCGCGCTGCGGGCCTATTATAGCGGACCCTGTATCTTGCGCGATCATGAGGCGGTTTAGGGGTCTTGATCCCCCCTTTTCAAGCCAGATCGGCGCTCCAAGAGTGACGTATTTGGGATCAACAGCCAATGTGCGCAGCGTGGTGAGTGAGCGGTTCATCGCACCAAGTGGGCCTTGGTCACTGGGCACATCGTCAATGCGGCGGAAAAAGACATAGGCTGGATTTTCCCAGACAATTTCTTGTCCCTTTTTAGGGTTATTCAGCACCCATTGTTTTATGCGGTTGGCGGATACTTCATGCTCTTGCAATACTCCCAGATCAACCAAATGGGAGCCAATAGCCTGATAACGACGGCCATTAGATCCACCAAACCCCAAACGAATGGTGGAGCCATCTTGCAGACGCACTCGGCCCGATCCTTGAATCTGCAAAAAGAAAATATCAGCAAGGTTTTCCACCCAGGCCAGTTCCAGCCCCCTGCCCTTCAAGACTTTGTTTTCCTCAATGTCTCTACGAGTTTTCCAAATGCCGCCAGCACGCACCTCGTCTGGCACACCGTAGATTGGATACCGAAACCGCCCAGTTCGCGTGAGAGAGCCGTCAATTTCAGCTTCATAATACCCGGTAAACAGAGCTGGCTCTGTAGTTTTGATCATCACTGGCTGGAAAAACGTCTCAAAATACAGTCGCGTATTCAAGTTTTGCTCTGCAACCGCACAAAGACTTTGCCAAACCTCACCAGACATGCCGCCACAGGTAACTTTAAAAGTCTCAAGTGCCGCCGCGTGATCGTCTTCTTGCCAACCATTGAGCGCGGAAAACGGAATGGCCTTATAGGTGTCAACTGCGTTAACCGGCAATCCAAAGGCCACAAAAATTGTGGCCAAAAGTTGCGGTCTAAAATTCATTCGCCCGTGGCAATGAGCTGCCAATTTGGATCATCGGCACCCATTTTGCGGCCAAAAGTCCAAACATCTCGCTGGCGCTTAACCTCAGTCTCATTACCCTCAATAATATCTCCATCCACATTGCGCACCACAGAGGTCAACTCACAAATGAAGCGCACATCAATCTCTGCCGCATTGGTTTTAGGGTCAAAGGTCGCGTCAATTAGACCAGTATCCCGCACACCAATGAATTCTGCCTCAATCGAAAGACCCTGTGCCTTCCGGGCCTCAACAACAGAGGCAAATGCATCATAGACATCTTCATTTAAGAAGGCTTTAACACTGTTCAAATCTCCGTTCTCAAACGACATCAAAATCATTTCATAAGCACCCTTCGAGCCATATAGAAATTCTGTTACAGAAAACGACGGCTCCGCTTGCTTCATGCCTAAAAGCGCGCGCGCTGCATCACTGTCTTCTGTAGCGTGGTCGGTGATATCTTGATCTGGACCACCTTCAATCACTTCAAGCTTTGGTCGATAGTCTGCACGCGCAGCGCTATCTGCTCGTGGCCCCTCATGGCCTTCTCTCGTGCCCAGAACACCCCGCAACTTTAAAATGAGATAGATGGCGATACCGGCCAAAGCCAATAATTGTATAATTTGCATGTTCATTGTGATCTGTTGCCTCATGAGGAATAGAATTACTCGATCTTGATACCTATGTAGGACAGCAGGTGGGTCGAGTCCACCAGCACACAGATGAATCGGAGAGCCAAAATGTGGTTGTTGATAGCTTTTATTGCAGTGCCCGTAATCGAAATCGGCCTTTTTATCCAAGTCGGTGACATAATTGGCCTTTGGCCAACATTGTTGATCGTTTTGTTAACGGCCATTGCCGGAACCACCCTGGTGCGCAGTCAGGGCACGCAAGTGTTAAGTGCGCTACAAGGATCTTTTCAGGCCATGAGGGATCCAACCGAGCCGTTGGCGCACGGGGCGATGATTTTATTTGCAGGAGCGTTGCTGCTTACACCGGGATTTTTCACCGATGCTTTCGGATTCTTGCTTCTCTTCCCGCCGTTCCGGCACTTGATCACGACCATGATCCGATCAAAACTTAAATCAGCTAATGTCAACTTCTCCTCCAAACAGGCCGATATAGATCAGAACGTAATTGATGCGGAATATACCGATGTTTCAGATCAGAAAAGCTACTCTAGTCCGACGAAGCATTGAGGCTCAGAACGCATTCTGCTAAGCGGCTTGAGAAATATTTCTAGGAGTGACCAGAATGGCGCAAGAACCGGTTGAAAACGGAAAAAATGAAGAACAAGCCGCACCAAAGGCTTTAAAAATGCAAGTTCTAGCTCAATATATTCGCGATATGTCTTTCGAGAATATTTTGGCTCAGAAAGGTATTAGCGGTGAGGCACAGCCTGATGTTTCTGTACAGGTTAATATTGACGCAAAGAAACGCCCGATTGAAAACCAGTTTGAAGTCATCATCAAGACAGAAATTTCGTCCAAAACTAAGGATAAGGGCGAACCAATGTTTTTGTTGGAACTGGAATATGCGGGCATTTTTCACGTTGAAAATCTACCAGAGGATCAACTACATCCCTATCTGATGATCGAGTGTCCACGCATGATCTTCCCCTTCCTGCGACGGGTCATCAGCGATATAACACGAGATGGTGGCTTCCCACCGCTAAACCTCGACTCTATGGATTTCGTTCAGTTATACCGCAATGAAATTCAAAGGCGCGTTGCAGAAAACGCAAAAGCAAAAGCAAACTAAGTCTGTTTTGACCAAAGAGCATCACATCCTAAAGCGGCGATGAATGTTTCATGCGCCGCTTTTTCAGTTTCAGACAACCGGGATGCCAACGGTTTTGGTCGGGGTGCGGGGCGCCAATCTAATGATGGTGAGCCATCCTCAGATGTTTTGACCTCCGGACCAGACAAAACCAAATCAGGCTGGCGACCACCAACTAGCTCCAGGTACACTTCTGCTAAAATTTCAGAGTCTAACAAGGCTCCATGCAAAGTTCGCGACGAATTGTCGATGCCGAACCTGCGGCATAAAGCATCCAAAGAAGCGGGCGAGCCGGGAAATTTACGCCGCGCAATCGCAAGTGTATCAATTGCTTGATGGTTTGGTAAAGCTGGCTGATTTACCAAATCAAGCTCTGCATTCAAGAATTTCATGTCAAAAGAGGCGTTGTGAATAACCAGTTTAGAGTCTTTGATAAAATCAATAAACTCTTGGGCAATTTCTTTGAAAATGGGCTTATCCGATAAGAATTCTTCGCTCAATCCGTGCACATTGAAAGCTGCCTCCGGCATGTTGCGTTTTGGATTAATATATTGGTGATAAGTCCGACCAGTTGGCAAATGATTGTACAGCTCAACCGCACCGATCTCTACAATCCGGTCCCCTTCACTCGGCTCGAAACCAGTGGTTTCAGTATCCAAAACGATTTCACGCATTTTTTTGCCTTTTCTTGATATCTTCTAAAATAGCATCGACCGCTAGCGCGGCTGCTTCATGGCTATTTGTATCAATAATATAATCTGCCCGCTCGACTTTATCTTCGGCAGGCAATTGTTTGGATAGGATCAATTGAAAGTGGTCTTCCGTCATTCCTGGGCGTGCTAGAACTCGTGATTTTTGCGCCTCATAACTCGACAACACACAGGCAACCGCATCAAAATCAGCTACTGAATTGAGCTCGAACAGCAATGGTATATCAAAAACTAAAATTGTTTCCGGATTCTTGGCAATAAAGCCCTCCCGGTCTGCTTTAACCAATGGATGAATGACCGCCTCTAGTTTTGGTAAGAGGTTTGCGTCTTGTGAAATGAGGTCGCGAAGTTTGGCGCGGTCCACTGCGCCGTGACAGACCGCGCTGGGGACAATCTTGGAGATGCCCGCCACCGCCACCCCATTTTTGCTGTAAACGCGATGCACAGTGCTATCAGCATCCCAAATTTTGCAACCCCGGTCTGCAAAAAGTTGGGCCGTCGTTGATTTTCCCATACCGATAGAGCCGGTCAATCCCAAAAGAAAACTCATGAAAGCACCAACGCTTCGAGCTCCTCATCTACCGCGGGCCACGATCCAAACCAAGCGTCAAACCCTGGCACACCTTGATGTAATAACATACCAATGCCACTCACCACCTCACATCCTCGGGCGCGCGCATCTCTCAAAAGCTGCGTTTCAAGGGGGGCGTAAATAAGATCTGTGACCAGAGCATCGGGATTCACGTTTTTTAAGTCAAACTCCAAAGGCGGCTTGCCAGTCATACCGAGCGATGTAGCGTTCACCACGGTGAACACGTCAGGCAAGATATCTTGCTTATCCTCCCAATCAATCACTTCAATACAATAAGAAATATCAGCAGCCAAATCCTCAGCCCGTGCTCGAGTTCGATTGCAAAGGTAAATTTTAGGCACTCCCGCGTCCAAAAGAGCAACCAAAACTGCCCGCGCAGCGCCTCCCGCTCCCAGCACCAAAGACGGCCCAGCGCCAGGTAGCCAAGTAGAGCTTTGCGAGCCAAGATTGGTCATAAAGCCATAGCCATCTGTATTATCAGCACTAATTTTACCGCTGTCCATTTTAATTAAGGTATTGGCTGCACCGATGCGATGGGCCCGAGAGCTCATGTCATCCGCAAAGGCCAGTGCTTGCACCTTATGCGGAATGGTAACATTAAAACCAGAAAAGCCGACATCAAACAACATCCGCACGGTTGTATTGAAACGCATTGGCGGAATGTCGATAGCGATATAGTCTCCGGATACCTGGTTTTTTTTAAGCCAATGCCCATGCATGAGAGGTGATTTACTCTGTGCAACAGGATGACCCAAGACGGCAGCTAATCTTGGGGTTTGAAACGGGCTGCCTGTCTGGTTTTGATTCAAAAAACTAAGAATTGGATCGATGGAAAGTCCCATAATATCAAACCAATTGCCACGAACAGATGAAAAAAGATCTGGTGTTCGTTCAAAGTGATAACCACCAGCTGAGTGTTTCACGACCGGCCAATGTGCCTCTATATAGGTATCTATTTCAGTGGCGGTAATGATCCGCATAGACAGTTGACTAATTGAAACATGCCGCCACTGTGGTTTGCCATTTTTGTAGATTACATTCGCAGTAACCAAACTGTGGGTTTGTCCAGAAAAGCGTGATAAAGTATCTTTGAGCGCTTCGGGAGAGACGGGCTTTCCAAAAACTTCTCCCTCAAAAACGAGTATCTGATCACATCCAATTACCCAACTGTCCAGGTTCTTTCGTGATATCTTCAAGGCTTTATGTTCGGCCAAAGTATCGGCTATGTCGCGCGGCAAGGCTTGGACTGCAATTAAAGATTTCGTAATATTTTCTTCATCAATTTGCGGTGACATAAATTGAGCGTCTATCCTTGCAGCGTTTAAAATGCGACGACGCATGGTAGATTGAGACGCGAGGATAAGATCCATGTGAGATAAACCTGTGGATATGTATTGTGTGACCTACAATTGAACTGTGGGGGTAATCGCGGTTTTATGCAAATACAAGAATTCTTCTTTAGTTTCGCTTGATATCAAGGTTTTTCAACAAATTTATCTTCTGTGTA
>Ga0206677_10000367_pt1 | contig 42354 bp, 9 predicted proteins | sample M130m12015metaG_FD_155475 | JGI IMG/M metagenome (GOLD analysis project Ga0206677, IMG submission 155475) | Ammonia-oxidizing marine archaeal communities from Monterey Bay, California, United States - M1 30m 12015 | ecosystem: Environmental > Aquatic > Marine > Intertidal zone | place: USA...
CACAAACAGTTACGAAATCGTAAATGCCTCTTAATCCTACTAGTTCTAGTAATAGCGCATCTGCTGCTGCTTTTACTTGATCTCTTGTACCAGCATCATTTGGTTCAAATAGATATGGTCTTGCAAGTATTTCTAGTTGTCTACGTAAGTAAACTGTTAGTCTTGCAACATTAATTCTATCCAATGCACTTGCATTTCTAGCACGAGTTTTTTGTCCAAATACTACTAATCCCGATCCACTAATTGGTGTAATTGGATTAATGCTGTTTGAATAAAGTACATCACGCTGTCCACTGTTTAGTGCAATACTTACAAATTCGCCTTCACTACTAATGTAACCTACTGCACTTGCATTACTAACGCCGCCGCGTCTAGTTCCTGCTGGTGCTAACCAAGGATAAGCAACTTGATCACTTAAAATAATAGTTCTAAGTGCCATGTGCGAAGCTGGAACAACAACGTTGTTTCCTGCATTATCACTTGTAAAGCCTGCTGGGTAATACACGCCTAAGTACTCATCTCTGCTTACTAAACCGTTATCATTATCTTCAACTGCAATATTTGCATTAGTTGCCCAGTTGTTAAGTCCAGTTGCGTCTGGTCCTAAACGTAAAGGTGTATCACCAACAATAAATGCTGTTAGCTTTCTGTCATAGTTAAGACTAATCATTTCACCAATTAGCTCTGGATAACCAGGCGTTGCCATTAAGTTAAAGAATCTACGCTCATCATCTCTAATTTCTTGGTTACCATTTACCATTGCTTGTAGTGATTGTACAACTGACTTACGCTGTGCATGACGTCCAAAGCTTCCTGAACCATCAACATTGTTTGTTGACTCAGTTACCCAACGATGTGGATAATAATTAGCCATTGACTCGTCACTGTTACGGATGTTGTTTTGTCCAACGTCAACATAATTACGTACAAAACGCTTTACATTAAATCCGCTTCTACGTAGATTCCAAAGAAGCATGCCCTTTGGATATAGTGCAGGATCAGGTGCATCAGCATCTAAATAATCACTTTCTAGTAGATCTTCAATGTCAGCTGCTACTGAATCTGCGCCTGCTGTTGCCCAACGTGCGTCTGCAAATAGCATTCCGTTTTCAGTTGTTTGATCACCTTTGTCAATTAACTTCCATCCTAGTACTGAACTATAGCGGTATACAGTTGGGAAGTTTTCCAAGTCTGCTGTATCAATCCAAAGATCATTATCAACTAGCGGAGTACCGTCTAATTGTGTAGTAGGTTTAGCTGCTGCAACAATCGGACCCATTGTGTCTGAGTATGCATTTTTATAACCCTGCCATGTTACACCGTTATGATACATAATATCAACTTCGTCGATTACTGAGTTATACCAAATTTCGCCATCTGCTGTTAGTGTGTTAGGAACGTTAGCTGACGGTGTATAAGTTAGTGGCTTCCAAAGTGATGCAGTCCAAGTACCACTTGGTGATGAATCATATAAGTTTACTGTAGTTGCGCTGTTAGTTGCATCATAAGGAGCAAATCCCATTGCATTTAAACTACCATCGTCTACCATTGTAAAGTCACCGCCTAGTGCATGTGTAATTTCAACTCTGTTTTGGTCTGTAACTGTTGCTGAAACATTTACTAAACCGGAGTTATTAATTGCTTCTGCAAGTACTTGTGCATCTGTTGCTGCACCAGTAGTTGTAAAGGTCAATGTAACTGGTGATGTAAGTGTTGCACTTCCTTTAATAGTTTCTGCCATTGTGATTGTATTAGTTGCTGCTGGTGTTGCTGCCAAAATCTTAGCACTTGTAATTGTTGTAGCGCCAATTGATGATCTTGAAAATAGTTTAAAGTTTGCTAAAGGTAAACTTGCTGCGTCAACATTTGCTCTTACATATGTAGCATCAATTGCTAAGTTAGCTCCGCCGCCTACTGAATCTAATGCTGCAAAAGCTGCTGCATTTGACGTATAAACTGGCGCTGAAACTGTTGTCCAAAGCTGTGTTGATGCACTGTATGTTTTTAGATTAAAGTCTGCTCCGCCGTTTGGTACAGTTGTTTTAACCCAAATACTACCTGTCGGTGCATCATTTGCTTCACCTGTTTTGTAAGCAGGTACACTTGTATGCGGTGCAATAGTTAGCGTTGGTGAATTAAACGTTGCTGCTGTTAGTCCTAAATCGTCAAATAAATCTCCATTTGGATCAGCAAGTACAATTTGTCCGTTAGTTGCTTCATCAGTAGCATATAATTCTAGTACCTTTGTACTAGTATTAAATTTTGCTCTAACTCCAGTAACTGGGCTACCTGAGTTAATTGCTGCTGCTACTTGTGTTAGTGTCTCACCTGTTGTTAATCCAATTGTTACACCATTAATGCTAATCGGGCTCGTTGCTGGAACTGTAACGTCACTTGCTGTCGAAACAACAGTTGGACGGCTATCTTTCCACTCTCTAGAACCTACTTCTACCCAGCCATTGTCAACGCTTTTGTAAAATACTCTATTCATTGTGTTTGCTGTTACAACTGCATATGAACCTATAGTTCCTACTGACGCTGCTGGTGCATCGCCGTCTAATTCACTAGCCTTTGAAACAACTAATGGATTTACCGAAGTAAAACTTTGACCATTAGTAACATTAACTGCTGCTGCATTCCATTCTAGAATACCGAAGCTTGTATTTTGTGTGTCGAACCAATATGATCCATCAACTGGTGTTCCGCCTGGTGCATTTGCACTTGGTGTTAGTTTTGCTAGATCAAAGTCTGATCTTACAACAAATACTTGGTTAGTTACACCTAGCAATGAATATGCTGATTGTAATCCGTACTCATTTAATTCACTTCCGTGAATCATGTTTCCGTTTGTATCTGAATAAAAGTTTGGATCTCCGAATAGATCCCCTAAGTCTTTTTGACTTGTTAACAAAAACGGAACGCCCGCATTTGCTTTTGTTGTGCCTGTCGCAATACCCGTTCCTGCTGAGTTAGTTTTATTTTCCGCAGTTGCAACAAATATCATTGGTACAGTACCAGGTGCGCTTGGAGTGTAAAAACTCTCATCAATTACCTGGACCTCTACACCTGGTGAGACTAATGCCATCATATTTCTCCTTATAAGGTTTATCAAATGTATTTATGCTATTTTTATAAAACAGACAGTTTAGCTCACTGAAAAAGGGACCATAAAGGTATGATAAATACAATATGAGACCGTTATGTATATGCAATCAAAGACCTGCTGCTATAAACTATATAAAAGAAGGTAAGACATATTATCGAAAAAAATGCGAAACATGCTTAAAGCACGGTATAATAGGCTACGGTATTCCGCGATGGGTTATGTCAGGCTATGAGAAAAAGACATATTGCGAAAAGTGCAAATTTAAATCAATACATAGCGAACAATTTAATGTGTATCATATTGACGGAGATTTGCAGAACTGTCGTCCAGGTAATTTAAAAACTGTATGTGCTAACTGTCAACGTATAATTCAAAAAGAAGGTTATACATGGCGACAAGGCGATCTTACTCCAGATTTTTAGGTTGACTATATAATGCATAGATGCTATTATAGTATATAGGCAAAAATAGAAAAGGCTAGAAATATGATACTATACTTAGATATGGACGGTGTAATTGCAGACTTCTTCGGAGGTCTTGAATCTTTTTACGGAGTTGATCATTGGAAGAAGCTTCCTAATAAAGAAAAAGCAATTACTGATTTAAAACACTCAAACTTTTTTGATATACTTGAATTATTTTCAACATCAGTAGAACTTGTAAGTTTTGTTAGAGAACTTGCTGGTGATAACTATGGCATTTGTTCAAGTCCGTTAAGAGGTGATCATCAAAATAGTTCTTATCACAAACGTGTATGGTTGACTAGGCACGGCTTTATGCCGCAGGTGCAACATCTAATCTTTACAGGTCAAAAAGAGAATCACGCAGTTGATGACTTAACCGGAACTCCAAACATTCTTGTCGACGACAAGCCAACTAATATCAAAAGATGGAATGAAAAAGGTGGTATTGGTATTAGATATCAAGCAAACGAAGATAGTTTGCATGACCTAAAAATGAACTTACAAGCAGTATATAAGGATTAACATGGCTATTGATTATAAATTTAACGAACGAGAACTAATCGAAGAGTTTCAAGAATATATTGACTCTACATACAAGGGCCATTATGCGCAGAATAAATTTCAGTCAACTGAAGTAATTATCGAGCGCGGGCACGGAACTGGGTTTTGTATGGGCAATGTTGACAAGTATTCAAATAGATACGGTCGAAAAGGTAGTAAGGACGATGCACGTAAAGATTTAATGAAAGTGTTACACTATGCACTTATTCAGTTGCATATACACGATAACGATCTTTAACCTATTAAGAACGTATAGCCAGTTCCGCCGGCCATTGCTTGGCTAACTTCAGTTTCAAGCTTTTCCATTTCGCTTTGTGCTTCTGCTTTAAGTGTATCTCCATTAAGAGAAGAACCGCCTTGTGGGCCGGCAATAGTTGCAAACTTGCTTCTTGCTTCGCCTAGCATATATTTACAATTAGCTAATGTATAATCTTTGATCCACTGGCTTGCTAGATAGTCTACAAGTAACTCACTATCAGGTCTATAGTTATAGCAAAATAGCATTAGGTTTTCTTCTGCTCTAGGTCTTTGTAAGATTGTTAATTTTTTTGTAGCAGTATTCCATTTAAATTCAATATATGATCCAAACATTCTACCTACTAACTCTTGGTATTGACTAAACATGTCGTATGTTGCTAGTCCGCCCATTTTACTTGCTGATAGCAAATATGCATTTGTATAAGCTAAATTAAATGGTTCGTACATTGAGCCACCGGTGCCGCCTTGTGTTCTAGCGCCAACTGTTCTGCGAAATATTTGTCTAACTTCGATAACTTCATTTGGTAAAGTATACTCGTTTGTATCTGGAATTGTTGGCATAAAGATATAAGATTCTTCTACACTATTTTCACTACGCTGTCTAAATTTAGCTAATGCTTTAGATAGTGCGGTTTCATAATGTATAGGGTCAAGCTCTACATCAACCATGCCGCCTCCTAAGAATGCATTAACATAATCGAATATTTCTTTTTTTTGTGTTGTTAGATTAGACATAATAGTTCTCCAATAGTATTTATCAGCGATAAATATACATATGCCAAGACTGTCTTTATATAAACCCGAAAAAACAAACGACTTCCATTTTCTAGATAAACAGATAATGGAAATGTTTACTGTAGGCGGAACAGATATTCATATTCATAAATATCTAGGATCTGCTAATTTACCCGACGGCGAAGCCGATGCTGTGCAACCACAGTACGACGAGCTAAATCCTACGAATATACAAGATTTATTATTCTTAGAAAACAGAGATAGAAAGTACGATGTAGACGTATATACGCATCGTGCAATTTACAATGTACAAGACATTGACTTTGATTTAAGTCAATTTGGATTGTTTCTAAGCAATGATATACTGTTTATGACTGTTCATATTAATAGTATTGTAAAAACTTTAGGACGAAAACCATTATCTGGAGATGTTATCGAATTACCACACCTTAAAGACGAATATGCCTTAAATGATTTATCAGTGGCATTAAAGCGTTTTTACGTCATCGAAGACGTTAGTCGTGCTAGTGAAGGTTTTAGTCATCTTTGGTACCCTCACTTATATAGATTAAAATTAAAACAAATATTCGACGGACAAGAATATAAAGATATTTTAGACTTGCCAGCAAGTGAAGAATCAGATAATACACTGCGTGATGTGCTCAGTACATACGATAAAGAAATGGAAATTAATAATGCAGTAATAGCGCAAGCAGCAGTTGATGCTCCGTTATCGGGCTTTGAAACAGCACACTTTTATAGTGTAGCACGTAAAGAAGATGGCAGTGTTGCGCTTGAAGAAATTGATCAAGAAAACTTAACTCCAGAAATAATACAAAGCGTAGAAGATCGTCAAGGGTATTCTGGATACTTAGTGAATTACGGAGACGGTAGTCCGCCCATAGGCAATGTGTTTAGTAGCGGAATACAGTTTCCATCATCAAATCAAACAGGTGATTACTTTTTAAGAACAGACTTTTTACCTAATCGATTGTTTAGGTACGATGGCACACGCTGGATTAAAGTAGAAGACAATCTTAGAGAAACTTTAACTAACGACAACAACAGAGCAACACAGAAAGCTGGATTTATCAATAATAACAAAACCGGAGTAATCGGTGGCGATACCATTGAAGAAAGACAAAGCTTATCAAAAGCTCTTAGACCGAAAGCAGATAATTAATGCAACATTTTTATGACGGACAAATAAGACGATACGTAACTCAACTTATGAGATTAATGAGTAACTTTCCTGTAAAGTTTGGTGATGGTACAATTAAAACTGTTCCTGTAATGTATGGCGATTTATCTAGACAAGTTGCACACCTTATTAAGGATAATTCTGAAAATAAATTACCAAGTGCTCCGCGCATGAGCGTATATATTACTGGGCTAGAGCAAGACAGAGACAGAACACAAGATGCTACGTTTGTTGACAAGTTAAATATTAAAGAACGTCAGTACGACGAAGATGCAAACGAATATCTTAATTCTCAAGGAAAAAACTATACAGTTGAACGATTAATGCCAACTCCATATATGTTAAGAGCAAATGTAGATATTTGGACATCAAATACTGATCAAAAGTTACAACTTGTTGAGCAAATTGGTGTATGGTTTAACCCTACATTAGAACTACAAACTACTGATAACTTTGTAGACTGGACAAGTATTACTACACTTGAATTAGAAAACATTAACTGGACAAACAGAACTGTTCCTATGGGTTTAGAAACTGAAATTGATATTGCTACGTTAGGTTTTAAGATTCCGATTTATATTTCGCCTCCGACTAAAGTAAAACGATTAGGTGTTATTCAAAATATTATTACAAGTTTATTTGATGAAGATTCCGGTGATATTGAGCAAGGAATAACTCGTCCTATTACTAACGCATACAACGACTCGTTAACCGCAGGTGTTACTGAAAATGAATTTGGCCGTCAAGCTGTAACTGAATCAGCAGATCAAATGGCAAATGTAAATTATTCAAATTATGCCATTTATTTAGAAAACAATACAGCTCGTATAATACGTAAAGGAGTAGTTGGCGGCATTAGTTGGAGAGATCTTTTAGAAAGTTCGCCTGGAACATTTACTCCTGATATAAGTAGAATCTTTGTCGATAATAAAAATTCGTCATCTATTGCTACTGGCACTTTTAGTTTAAATCCAATTGACGAAACACAAATATCTATTAATTGGGATAGTGATAGTTTTCCGCAAGATACAATAATTACAGGGCCAAGCGGAGACAGAACTACTATTGATTATATTATCGACCCTACAACATTTAATCCAACTACTGTAAAATCTGCAGGCACACGACTATTATTACTTGATAGTGTAGGTGATATTAATTCAATCGAGGGTCCAGCTGCATGGTTAAATGATAATGGAACAAACTTTATTGCAGGTGCAAATGATATTGTAGAATGGTCAGGATCAGAATGGACTATTGTATTTGACGCAGACAACTCCGAAGATACTACTTATACTACGAATTTAAATACTAATACACAATATCGTTATAATGACGGGTCTTGGTTGTTAAGTATTGACGGTGAATATCCAGTTGGCACATGGAGAATACAGCTTGATACATAACTATTTGTATGACAGATATTATTTGTAGCGGTGCTCTTTTCTTTACATTAGATACTAATCGATTTTTACTATTATATAGAAAAAACGGAAAAAGAAACAATCAATGGGGAATTGTTGGCGGAACTAACGAAGGTTCTGAAACTCCATGGAGCGGACTACAAAGAGAAATTGAAGAAGAGATAGGCGAAATTCCTAATATAGTTAAAACTATACCATTAGAAACATTTATATCAAGTGATGAAAGATTCCAATTTCATACATATATGTGTGTCATACCTAACGAATTTATTCCTAAATTAAATGACGAGCATGACGGGTATGCATGGGTAGGATATAATAACTGGCCGAAGCCATTGCATCAAGGTTTACGCAATACTCTTAATTCAAAAACAAATAAAATTAAATTAGAAACTGTTTTTGAAATGATAGACTTATTTTAACCAGTCCACCAGGTTTCACCATAACCTCTGTTTGCTGGATGATCGCCACCGCTGCCCGGTCCGCCTATAGTAATACGCACTGCACCGTAACCTCCTGGTTTGCCATCAATTTCAAACGTTCCTGGATAATTATTAAGATTCGGCCAGTTAATACTAACACTGTCATTAAGGTACATGTCTTTTCCGATATATGTATTTCCTGAGGGAGTTGGGCCTCCGCCGCCGCCTCCAGCGCCAATCCATCTTAGAGAGGTAGAAGAATGTGATAATGATTCTTGGGTATAGTTTATAGTATTGTACAATACTCTTGATCCTTTAACAGCAAAGGTATAGTTAGTTCCAGATCCCCATAGGGTATGTCCGTCACCTTGGCGTGTATGTAATGACGATTGTCCTGTTGTAGAGCCTTGTTCAAATGTACCAGATTTACTATAATCAATACGCTGACCGCCGCCCCAGCCTCCGGCGCCAACATGAATAATATAATCGTTATTAAAGTTAACAAAGCTCATTGCACCGCCGCCACCAGCAGCGCCGTAGTTATACGTAGCATTTGCTGCGGATGTATTGTTATAGTATGTTGCGCCAGGGCCGCCTGATTGATTCCAGCCAGCTGCGCCGCCGCCGCCACCGCCGATACTATTATTACCACCATACTGCCAATAGTTATCGCCGCCAAGGCCACCGCTTTGAGATACACCAGTGCCGCCACCGCCGCCGCTGCCGCCTGCGCCGCCAGTAGCTCCTGAACCGTCTCCGCCGCTCAATGCATAGATTAGTGTTGTAGCGCCTCGCATAATTCTCGAACTAGTGCTATCTACTGTAATTGTTAAAGTTTCTCCCGGTGTACACGCAATTGGAGATGTTGTATATCGCAAACCGCCGCCGCCTCCGCCGCCGCCGCCTTTGTTGAAACTGCCGCCATTTGCACTAAAACTATTTGCACCTTGGCCGCCGCTACCAATTAAACTTGCATGAAATTCAGTTACGCCGGTTGGAACTGTCCATGAACTTGATTGGAAGAATGACCAAGAATACGCTGGGTCAAAACTAGTGTCACTAACATACATTACATCATTTGTATCTCGATCAGTTGCAATACCATTTGTAAATTGTGTATCAAATGTTATTTTAAATCCTTCTGCAGTTTCAGATGTAGTGTCCGCTGTCATTTTCCAGACTTGAGTCGCTGACATGCCACTGAAGGTTATAATTCCTCTATATTTAGAGCTATTAATTTGGGTTAAGGTTGGAGATTCAAATTCAGCAAGGTCTGGAAATGCATATCCTGCTAATGGTTCTACATAATAGTAGATATCATAATTATTAATACTTTGATTTGCAAAAAAACTAACAGTTGTATTAGACGTTTCATTTATTGTGTAAGAAGAACCTAGCATACCTACATGCGGTTTAATACTTGTATCAGTTATTGAGACAGGGCCAGCACACGAAAGGCCGTTATCAAGACATACTTGAAGAGACTCAGATCCTTCTGTTGTGAGATCATTATCAAATGTCATAAGTATTGTTGAGATGCCAATTCTAGTAGAAGTATTATAGTTTGCATCCCCTACAATAAAGTTTCCAGTCAACGATCCTGCTGAGAGATCTGATGAACTAATACCGGTTCCAGTATAAGGAATCAAAGTACCATCTGCTACACCTTGAGTATGTAATGTATATTGAATTGTTTGTCCTTCGTCTATTACCGTATGACTTTTAGATAAAGAATAGGTACTTGCAAGTATAGTAACTTGTGGATCTGTAGGAGCAAGGCCGTTATCCAACGTAAGTGTCATAGTTTCATTTGCTTCTAACAATGCATCAGTGTCGCTTGCTGTAACATTAATACTTGCTGTATTATTCATTATGTAAAAATTACCAGTAAGAGACGATGTAATATCTGCACTTTGAATGTTAGTTATAGTGTATCCAATATTTGTACCATTTGAAATACCAGTAGTATCTAATGTAAATGTTGCAGTTTGTCCTTCATACATTTGTGTAAGATTTACGGATAGGTCGTATGTTGGTACTGATGTATCATTAATTGTTACACTTTCCGATGATCCAGGAGCATTATTTAATGTAAGAGTTGCCGTTTCGGTACCTTCTAATGTAAGATCATTTGCTAGGGTTATAGATATAGTTTGTGTACTAGTATCACCTACTGGTGCTGCTACCGTAAAGTTTCCAGTAAGAGACCCGCTAGTAATATCGTTATTATCGATTCCAGTAATAGTATACGGTAATGATGTTCCAGCAGTAACACCCTGTGTTTGTAATGTCCAAGTTATAGACTGACCTTCATTAACTGTTGACGAACTGGCAGATAAATTATATGTATCTTCTTTAATAGTTAAGGATGCTGTTGAATTAGCTCCTATTGGTGTAAGAGTTATATCTTCGTTACCTTCTCCGTATGTATCATCAACTAAAGACGTTGTAAATGATCCAGTATATCCTGTCCACCCGCCTGATACATTCATTAAGAAGTGTGGATAATTGTATGTACCATTCGGTGCTATTGCTCCAGTAAAGTCAGCTGCATCGCCACCGTTTGTTGACTCTATCTTAACAGGTATTTGATTTCCAAGAATGAAGCCTTGTGCAGAAAATGTATATTCAAGTGCTTGATTTTCAAACGCTGAAACAATACCGCTTGTTTCAACAATAGAACTAGTCTGTGTTGATAGAGTAAAATACCTAGGGTAAAATACCGAATCAGTGCCTTCATTTGTTCCCAAATCTGACTGAATTCTCATTGTTTTGCCTTGTGCATTATTATTGAATTGGAATGTAATCGATGCAGTACCACTTGACAATGACGAAGAGCCTTGTACAGAGCCTGATGTCAAATCTGCTGCGGTAATACCAGTAACCGACCACGGTACTGAAAATCCATCAGAAAGTTCTCCAGCACTATCTGTAAATGTAATTGTTAAAGTATTACCAATTATAGCATAATAGTCATAGCCGCCTGCTGAAATTAACCCAGTAGCCGATGATGTTATATCTAGTGCAGTTGAACTTGAATCAACATAATATAGGTTTGCACTAGTAGAATAAATCTGATACGGGGAAGTTTGATCAGAAATGTCAACGTGATACGATTCGCCTCCGTCAGGATATTTGTCATTATTATTCGGTAATGTAAAGGATCCTGTATTGCTTGTAATAGTTACTGTTCCGCTAGTTGTTGCAAAGTCAGATATTGCTCCAAGTGTATTATTAGATGACGGACTAACTGCCCAATCTAAAACAGTATTATCAGGTACATTTGTTGTATTAACTGTAAATGTAACAGTTTCACCTTCGTCGATAATGATATCATTTACACTAGGCCCTGCACCCGATGCATCCGGATATACTCTACCTTTTCCGTAAATTATCCGAGATGTTCCTTTGCCGCCATCTTCGCCGCTGTTTTTTGCAAATAATCCATATCCATACGGAAAGCCGCCATAATAAATTGTTTGTAGAGCCATAGTGCCACCAGCTCCGCCGCCGCCTCCACCGCCCTGAGCAGCACCTTCACCAGATGATAACCCTGTAGGTCCGCCGCTGCCACCAGTGCCTCCTGTAGCACCAGAACTATTAATTTGTAAATTTCCGCCTGTACCGGAGCCAGACACATACAGTTGAGGTGCATTAGTACCGTTAGTTCCGCTACTTCCTCTTGTGTAATATCCAACTCCGCCGCCGCCGGCACCGTTTGCAAGTTTATCGTAGTTATATCCTTGGTTTGATATATATCTCTCAGATCGACCATAGCCTCCTTTGCCGCCTCCGCCAAGACCTTGACGGAAGCCAGCTGCGCCGCCACCACCTCCAGCCTGGGTGCTCGAAAGTTGAGCGTTGCCTGCAAAACCATTTGATCCGCTCCATTGTAAATCTTCATACGCTGATGCGACAGTAAAATATCCGCCTGCGCCAGCGCCGCCATTTGCAGTGGCACCTGAGCCGCCTGTTGCTGTTCCGATTAAGACATTATTTTTGTATAATTGTGTACTTCCGCCAGTTAGGGGAGTATTTGTTGAAAGACCAAATTGTGAAATGTAAGCAGGTTGCGGAAGTGATGAGCCGTTATATGTTTGAAATGGACTGTTGCCCGAGATATAGCCGCCAGCGCCTCCGGCACCAACATTGGTCTTAATAACGTCACCTTGTACTACTGGTATGTTATTAATCCAAAGTACGCCGCCGCCACCGCCGCCGCCGCCGGAGCCTGCTGACATTCGTCCATAACTGCCACCGCCGCCGCCACCTATAAGTAATGCCGAAACATAAGAAACACCTGCAGGAACTGTAAAGGTCTGATTACTTCCAGTATTAGTGAATAACTCGTCTTCAGCTACTTGAGTTGTATGCGAGGATGTAATCGATAAGTCATAGGACACGTCGAGTATGATTATATCAATTGAATCTTCGCCATTATCTAACGACAATGTAAATGTTTCATTTTCAATAAACGGATCAGTTGAAATATTATCAAAAGTAACTGTAAATGTTTTTGAGGCAGTTTCGCTATTAACAAGAAAACTACCCGAAAGCGATTCACCGTTGAGATCAGCAGATGTTACTCCGGTAATTGTATAATATATAGATGTGCCGTCTAAAGTACCCAAAGCATCGAGATCAATTGTAAATGATTGGCCTTCTAAAACATCTTGCGCTCCTCCAGATTGGCTAAGAACATATGTTGGTACGCTAGTATCGCCAACCCTAAACGGAACAGATGTATGCACAATTGGTCCAGCTGCACTAGTTACTCGTAGATTTATTTCATATTGCTCAGTTAGTCCGTCAATAGTATAATCGTCAGTAATTGTAAAATTAATAGTGCCACTGTTGCTTATTATAGTAGCTGTGCCAGTAAATGCTGACATATCTTCTCTAATTGCCGGAGCGTTTGCTGATCCAATAGTACGTACTATTTCCCAATATAGAACTGTATTATCAACTACACTAGTAGTTGTAATTGTAACTGTTATAGCCGTACCTTCGTCATACCTATCAACTGTAAAATCATGAGTTACATTGGCTGCATTTGATGGATAAGATCTGCCTGCGCCAGTTGTGATATCAGGATTATTAAACCCTGTATATATTACTCTAGCTGCGCCATTTCCGCCTGACCGGCCACTGCCGCCGTAGGCATAATACGAAGACATTACTCCACCGCCACCAAAGCCGCCTTGGTTTGTTGCCGGGCTGCCGGTGCCGCCTGTGCCGCCGAAGTTCCCCGATGTTGATCCGCCTGATCCGCTTACACCTTGTCCATGAGTTCCAACGCTGCCGCCTTGGCCGCCGTATGCAGTGGTTATATTGTTTATATTATAACCCGAAGAGCCGCCGCCTCCAGCGCCTCCAGCGCCGGGGCTTCCGTTGCTGCTGCCGGCTGCGCCGCCGTTGCCGTTATAGCCGCCAGCACCGCCACCACCTCCGCCATGATAGGAATTAGATCGAAACCCAGGGCCTCCGGTGCCTCCGCCTCCGGCGTTACTATGAGTACCACCGGTTGCAGTGCCATATAATCTGCCGCCAGAGCCACCTCCAGCAGTGGGAGTAGATGTAAGACTTGTATTAGACGACTGACCGCCACCGCCGTTGGTCATACCAGACGATAGTCGATTACGAATAGCGCCGCTACCGCCACTGCCAACATACGCTGTATGTGACGAACCCGGAACAACTACAATATTATTTTTCCAAGCCAAGCCGCCGCCTGCGCCGCCGCCTGCCGAGTACTCATTTCCAGAAGAGTAAGCTCTCGAATGGCCTCCGCCGCCACCGCCGCCTACGACACATACTGCTACTTCATTTACATAGTCAGGAACAGTAAAAGAAGTTTGGAGAGCTCCTGTGCCCGGTGCACCGACAAACTCTTGTTGCATCGGTGTAGACGATGATACTTCCGGAGTGCCGCTTGGGCTAAATGACGTAGAGTAAGTAATATCAACTGCTCCATAAAAGTCACTTAGACTTAGTACACCTGATAACGGCACACCGACATTTTCTAATGCATCAGGAACTTCTAATCCTCGATAATACTCCGACATTTCAATTGGATTAGTATTACCAAACTCATTTTGAAGATCATCAAGAGATATTGCACCAGTATTCTGTAATCCAGGCATTAACTTTTACCTTTCTTTAACTCTTCAATTTCTGCTTTCAATTCTTTAATAGCTTCAATTAGTGTACCAACAATGTTACCATACGCAACTGATTTGTACTCTCCATTGTTATTTACTACTTCAGGTAATACTTCTTCAATTTCCTGAGCTATAACACCGGTACCTTTTTTTCCACCCTTATCAAAAGTAACGCCTCGCATTGCTGTAACTTTATCTAATGCATTATCAATTGTTTCTACATTGTCTTTAAGTCTAGCATCTGAGAACGCTGTAACATCACCAGTTGCAGTAAAGTCGCCGGATCCAATATCAAATGTAAATCTTTCTGCATCACTATCATCACCATCTCTAATTTTGATATCATGCGAGTTTTGAACATCAAGTATAAAGTTTGTACCGTCGCCGTACATTTCAACATCAGTATCAGTACCAAAGTTAATACCATATGTGTCATTAAACGAAATGTCACTTGCGTCAAACGTATCAACTGAAATTGTTAAATCGTAAGGACTAGCATCTGTTCCGTTTATTGTGTCAGTCCAACTAGTTGAAATACCGTTGCCGCCAACAAATTTAACATTATTATTTGTAGCTGATGGATTAACATTTACTGAAGTATCTGCATCATCAATTAAATCAAAGCTTACTGAAACTGTTGCCGATGTAACACTAGTATCAGTTACGTGTCCATTTGCATCAATTGTTAGCGATAAATCTTGAATAAACGATAGTCCGCTATTATCAACAGATATATCTGCGCCGCCTGTTGCTGTGTGAGCAAATTGATAAACACCAGTTGTTGGTTTAGTAATTTCAATGCCTGCGCCTTCCTTGAACTGGAAAGTATCAGTATTTGAAACTGCTGCTGTATCTAAAGATTTATCTGATCCGCCTGAGTCTTGTACTTTAATAGTTTTAAAGATGTTTTGACTGCTACCTTTATCAGTGTTAGTAATATTAAATTCTACTGTATGCGGGGTTGAAGACGTAGTAGCTGCTGCGCCTAGATTTGATACATCTACATCTAATGTAACTCCGTTACTTGTTCCTTCTGTAAATTTGACATAATTATCACTTCCGGCTAATACTGTATCTCCTGAATCACCTACAAGTCTCCACTGATCATATCTGTCATACTCTGTTGGTACTGGAATATAATTTGCACCATTGGCAACAGTATAAAATTTCCATCTTGAATTAGATGCCTCATAATATAGACTTGAATTTTGTGTGCCGCTACCCAATTCAACTTCAAGACCGTGTTCACCTGCTACTGAAGTATTTTGACTATTAAGCAAAATCTTTGAACTATTACTTTGACCATGAATGTTTAGTTGGCCATTCTTAAGTTCCATAAGTCCTTCAATTTTAGGATTATCAACAAGCCCAGTTTCAACTATTGTTGTAGTTCCGTTTTGTGTTGTTGATACTGTGGTTTGATCGGTTACACCAGCAAAGAAAAGTATATCATTATTTAAACTAACATTTCGAGTTCCGCCGCCGTTAATTCCATTAACTTTTAATATTTTATCAACATCATCTACGTAACGTTTGTTAGCAGCATCAGTGCTAGATTCTGGATCACGAAGATCATAAATAAACTGGCCGTTCATATCAAACGGTACTACAACACTAACTGACCCTTTAAATGCTGTACCTGATCCTGCACCAACTGTTGATGCTGTAAATCTATCACCTACTGTATAACTTACACCTGTTGTGCCTGCTACTGTATTCCAATTCGTAGAACCAATAGTTCTAATTGTATAATCTGAACTAACACTAAAGTTACCAGCTAACTCATACTCAGTTGAAAGTTCATAACTATTATCTATTATAACATTACTTTCAAATACTGAATAATTTGACGATTCAAATTTTAAATCTCCAACACCAGTTGTTTTTAAAAGTAAATTATCGTTAGTTTGTCCTGCGAAATTAAAGGTATTTGTTCCAGTATCTAAGGATACAATATTTCTACCTTCCATGTTAATCGAATTAGAACCAAGATATAAATCTCTAAATTTACGTGTTGGACTACCTAAGTCAATTACATCGTTTGCGTTAGGAATAATAGATGTAGTAAGTGACCCGTTAAGTTTTGTTTCGACTCTTTCATCTGTATAGTATAAGTTCGTACCTTCATCTAGATCTGTAGTTGAATGGTTATCTATACTACTAACTTCACCAGTTACATCGCCAACTAAGTCTCCATTAAATCCTGCTGTTGATGTAATGTTGCCTGTTGCTGTAATATTGCTCGATGCAGTAAGTGTAACAAAGCTAGATGTACCTGATGTTGAAGTAACATTACCTGCAACATCACCTGTTAAGTCACCTATAAATGTGTTAGCAACAAAGTCTTCACCTTGTACTGTCCATCTATCAAGTGACTCATCCCATAGTAGCGAAACATTTGGTGCAGTACTATTGCCTCTGTTAACTTCAATACCAGCATTTGCACTAGGTGCAGCGCCAGAGTAGTCACTGTTGAGTAAAAGTATACTATCTGCAATTTTTACTTCTTCAGTTTGTAATGACGTTGTTAGACCTTGTACAGTTAAGTCACCAGTAACAGTTAAGTCAGTAAATGATAAACTTGCAACAGTTAGTGTGCCGTCAACATCAAGATCATTAAATGTTACATCTGAAGTTGTACTAACATCTTGCCCGATGCTAATATTACCATTAGCATAAGATACACCTGTACCTCCTGTTAAGTGAGAATCAACTCTTGCAGTAGTAAAGTACTGTGTTCCGCTTGATCCTGTTGCACTTGGATCTTCTGCAAGATCTGCTGTATTGTGATTTGCAATACTTGTAACTGTACCAGTTACATCACCAGTTAAGTCACCGTCAAATCGTGTACTAGCAGTAAACGTTGCAGCTGACATATTATTAGTAGTGTTGATAGCTCCACTTGAACTTAGCGTACCTGCAAGCGTTAACCCGTTAGTTGCTTCTAATGTTGTAAACTTACCAGTTGTATGTGTAGTTGCACCAATTGAAGTATTATCAATTGCACCGCCTGTTGTAGTTATATTACTAAAGCTACTTGGGCCAGTTGATGTAACATTACCAGCTAAGTTACCAGTATAACTTCCAGTTGCAGTAACTGATGTAAAGAAAGCACTAGACGGTGTTGATGCGCCTATTACTGTGTTATCAATATTGCCGCCATCAATGTTTGCAGTATCAGCTACTAATGTTGTAAATTTACCAGAACTCTTTGTAGTTTGTCCAATTGCAGTGCCGTCAATATTACCGCCATCAATATTAGCTGATGCAAAGAACGATGTTCCGTTACTTGTAATATCTCCTGTTAATGACCCTATAAAGTCATTAGCTTTAAATGTATCATTAACTGTCCATCTACTATTAGTTTCATCCCAGAATAACTGTTTTGACCCAGCTGGTCTATAAACACTTATACCAGCATTTGTTGCTGTTTGGTTATGATTAACATTAATAAATGCACCTTGGTGATTTGAATTACCCTGAACTGTTAAGTTACCCGGTAGTGTTAGATCCGTAAACGATAGTGTGCCGTTAATAGTAACATCATCAAATGTAGCAGTTGTGCCGTTCACTGCTTCAATATCATTATTGAATGTTGTTTCACCTGCAACAGTTAATGTACCTTGCATGGATGAATTTAAGAACGTTGATGTTCCAGTAGACACTTCAACGTTGCCGAAGAATTTTTCAGTAGTATTATTCAGTAGTATTGCTGCGGATGCGTTATAAACATTACCTGTATGATTACCAATTAATGCTCCATTAAAGAATGACGATGTAACATTCGAAAGTCCTGCTAGTACAGTTGTTGTATCACCTAATCCAATCGAAGTTGAACCTATTGTAACACCTGCTGACTGTAATTTACTGATTGCAATATTACCTGCAAGCATTGTATTTGTTACTGTACCAGTGTCGTTTGTATATACACCGTTAGTAACAGTAGCAGCATTACCTGTGATATTACCTTGTAGATTACCTTGGAAGTTTGGTGCAATAATTGTACTTGCTGAAGTTATAGTTGATGTTGCATCAATTGTAGTGAATCGGCCAGTGCCTCTAGTAGTTAGGCCAATATCAACGCCATCCATTGTGCCGCCGTCAATATCAACTGTACCTGATGTTAAGTTGTCAATTGTTATTGTACCAATTGTACCGTTATTAATTTTATCACCACTAATCTGATCATCAGCAAATGTTACATTACCGCTTGATAAGTTTAGTGTATCAGTTGCTCCTAATGTTAAACTACCTTCAAACGTAGTTGCTAATACCGATCCACTAACATTTAAGGTTCTGTTAATATCAAATTCATTGTTAGTACCGTCATACTTAATTGATGCACCAATGCCGCCAATTTCAATACCTGAATTGTGTGCAGCAGCATTTGAATTAGCACCATCTGCTATTGTAATAATTTTATCAGCAATAGTAAGTTCTGTTGACGTAATTGATGTTACGCCGCCGTTAACTGTTAAGTTGCCGCCGACAGTAAGATTACCTGTAGTTTCAACTGTAGTAAAGTTACCGCTTGCAGCAGTTGTTGCACCAACTGCAACATTATCAAGTGAACCGCCTGTAATTTGTGCATCACTAAATGTTGAAGTTCCTACACTTGTAACATTACCTTCAATGTCAGCAACAATATCACCATTAACTTCTAGGTCAGCGCCAACATATAAACTTTCTGCTGCTAATTTCCATCTCGGGTTAACTGCATCTTCGTCCCATACAAACGATACATCACCACCAGTTCTATTAACTGTCATACCTGCAATTGCGCCTGATGCAACCGGAGTTGCTGCGCTTACAGTAAATGTATTAGTATCAATGTTAAGTCCGCCTTCAGCAGTTAACATTCCGCCAATAGTACCTGTACCTGTAACATCTAAGTTCAAGAACTGAATAGCTCCGTTAATATTAATATCTTGGAATGTAGCTTGGCCAGTTGACGTAATGTTTCTTAAGAAACCATCATTAGTAGTACCTGCGGCGTTAAGAGCGCCTTCCAATCTCGTAGCTGCTGTAATTAATCCGCCGTCAATAGCACCAGTTGTTACATCTAACGAAGTACCAGTGATAGCTTCAAATGTACCTGGTTTAGCAGTTGTAGCACCAATAGTAACACCGTCAATATTACCTAGTTGCGCATCAATATCAACAATACCGGTTACTTCTAGTGTTTTTCCAGTTCCAACTGTAGCGCTACCTGTTATATCACCAGTAATATCACCAGTAATATCACCTGTTAAGTCTCCAATAAAGTTTGTTGTTGCTGTAACTACTGTACCTGTAACAGTTGACGCAGTATTATTACCAATTGCAGTACCGTCTATGTTACCAGCGTCAATATTTACACCTGCTGTTGTTACACCAAATACAGATCCTACTGATATATCATTTGCTGTTACATCAAATAACGCACTTGTGCCTGCTGTTGCTGTAACGTTACCAAACAACATACCATTTGTTCCGTCACCTGCTTCAAGTGTTTTAAATGTTCCATTACTTGCATAAACATCACCTTGTAAATCACCTAATACTTTTGTTATACTAAACTGACCTTGAGCATTTCTAAATACGCCTGTTGATGCAGTATTTGCATCAGTAGCATTAGAAGTAACAGTAAATGTACCCGATTCAGTATTAACCGAACCACTAATTCCATTACCAGTTGTTGTAGCTTGCTCAACATAACTACCAGTAGTATGTGTTCCTAGTGTTACTGCATTATCTGTAATTGTTGTTGCAATTGTTGGTGTATCACCTGCTTCTTCAAAAGTAGCCGAACCTGTAATTGGACCAGTTAGTGAAATTGTAACTGCTGAACTTAGTGCTGTTGCTGTATCAATATTACCTGCTACGTTACCAGTAAATACCGCTGGCACTGTATCAGATCCTACATCTAGTACAAGAGTACCGTCTGCGTTTGCAACATCCCCTGTTAATGTTCCTGTAAATCCAGTATTCGCTGTAATTGTTGTACCAACAATAGTATCAGCGCCTGCGGCACCAATTGTTGTATTTCTAATTGCGCCGCCAGTGATAGTTGCATTTTCAGTTGTGATACCTTTTCCTGTTGCAAATGCAACATCGTCGTTAAATGTAGTTGTGCCTGTAACTACTAATGTGCCGCCAACTGTAGCATTATTATCTGCTGATATTGTTGTAAACTCACCTGTGCTTCTATTTGATGCTCCGCCAGCACCTATTGAACCTACTACGTTACCGTCTAAGTTACCTGTAAAGGTTGTTGCGTTAACTGCTGCAAATGTAACACTATCTAGTGTTCCAACTGGTTGACCAATTGCTATTGTTGGTTGAGCACCTTCGCCTGTATTATTAGCTAATGTAACACCTGTACCAGCAGTTAGATTTTGTACATAATCGCCATCGGTTTGTGTTCCTAGTGTTACAGCATTATTTGAAATTGTTAAATCAACATTTGCAACATCAGCATCACCTTGTATAGTAAATGTACCTGTAACATCTCCACCTGCAAATGTTACTGATCTTGCTGTCAACCATTCACTTGCTGTATCAGCATTACCTACTAGCGCACCAGTAAATGTTGTTGCTGCAATTGATGGAGCGTTAAGTGTAGTAGTTGCTGTAATTGTCCCAGCTTTGAATTCTTCAGTACCAACTGTCCATAGTCCGTCTGTTTGGTTCCAAATTAGTTCTTTACTTACACCACCGCTTAGATTAATATTAATACCACCGGATTCAGCAACAGTTGCGTTACTATTAAGAACAATAATGTTATCTGATATCAATACAGTTTCGGTATCAACTGTTGTAGTTGACCCACTAACTGTTAAGTTACCTGCAACACTAGCATTACCAACTGCATCAACTACAAAGTTACCAGAACCAACGTTAATTGTTCCTGGAGCAAAGTTACCAGTAAGTGTCAAGTTGTTTAGTGTAGCATCTTTATTACTATCAATAATAACTGTACCACCGTTAACATATAAGCCGCCTGCGCCAGTAATTGACACATCACCTGATGATGTAACGCTTGTAGCATTAACTGAAGTAAATGCACCCGTGTCTTGTGCTGTTACACCAACTTTGCCTTCAAAGCTAGTTGCTGCTGTAATTACTGTTCCGTCAATAGTTGTACCTGCAATAGTTGCAGGTGTTGTGCCACCTATTGCTGTTCCGTCTATTGCGCCGCCACTAATAGCAACTGTAGAAAGTGTTGCAGTACCACTAGTAACATCTAGTGTTGTACCTACGCTAACTGCACCTGATGTGTTTAATGTAGCAAAGTTGCTTGTACCCGTACTTGTTACATCACCTGTTAAGTCGCCTTCGATATCACCTACAAACTTGGTACTTGCTGTAATAGTTGTACCGTCAATAGTTGTACCTGCAATAGTTGTTCTTGATGCTGCATTGTTACCAATTACAACTCCGTCCATATTACCAGTAGTAATTGTTACAGTATCTAGAGCCACTGTACCTGATGTTGCTGTAAGGTTACCACTGATAGTAGTATTACCGCTAGTGTTAACTGTTGTAAACGAGCCAGCTGCTGGAGTATTTGCGCCAATAATTGCATCTAGATTTGATACTGCAATTCCTTTAGTAACGTGGTTAATAATTGTCGAACCGTCACTTGCAAGTACGTCACCTGTTAAGTCGCCATCGAAGCCAGTTGTTGCTGTAATTACTGTGCCTTCTAATGTTGTAAATGCACCTGTAGTTGCGCCTGTTCCGCCAATGGTTGTATAATTAATTGATCCTGGTTTTGTAACATCACCTATTACAACTTTATCAATTGTTGCTGTTTCGTTAATAGTAACATCTTCAAATTCACTAGTACCTAACGATGTAACATCACCGTCAAATGTAGCTGCTGCTAACGCTGATCCTGATGCTAGGATAACAGTACCGTCTGCATTTTTGATATCGCCTCGGACATTGCTAACTACTTCAGATGCTGTAATAATGCCAGCTGCAAAGTCGCCTGCTGCGTCTCTAAGAACTAGATAATTTGCAGTATTAGCAGATCCTGCATCTGCTGTTAATACATAATCAGTCTCATCATTTGCATTTGTCGGTGTAAGCTGTAAGCCTCTATTTGGAGTTACAGTTAAAGTCTTAGCATATTGACCTACAGTATGTGTTCCTAATGTAAATTGATCTGCTTGTGCAGTAGTTGCAATTGTTATACTTGAACCCGATAATGTCGAAGTTACTGTGCCTGCAACTGCTCCTGTAACATTAACTGTTAAATTATGATCAAGTTCTGTAGCTGTTGCTGCATTACCGTCTAAATCACCTGTAATGTCTAACTCTGCATTTTGTATTGTTGCTCCAGCAAAATCAACAACACCGCTAAACGATGATGTTCCAGTTGATGTAATATTACCTAATACGCCGCCTGTTGCTGTTAATGCGCCAGTTACACCTAGTGTAGTACTAACTTGCGCACTTGACATAGTTGCTAGACCAGTTGTGGTAAATGTGCCAAAGTCATTATCTCCGGTTGAAGTAATATCACCAGTTACGTTACCTGTAAATACTGCATCAGCTCCGCTTGTGTCAAGTACAACACCTAGTGTAGAACTACTCTTAACATCGCCTGTTATATCACCAGTTACACCGCCACTTGCTGTTAGTAACCCAGTTACACCTAGTGTAGTGTTAACTTGAGCACTTGACATAGTTGCTAGGCCAGTTGTAGTAAATGTACCAAAATCGTTGTCGCCTGTTGAAGTAATATTACCAGACATATTACCAGTAAATACTGCAATTGCGTTTTGTGTATCTAAAATTGTTGAGTTAGTATTACTACTAATTATATTACCTTTTACATTACCAACAACACCGCCATTTGCTGCTAGTGAACCAATAACTGTCAATCCGTTATTAATTTGGGCGCTGTGTAGTGTACTCAGGCCTACAGTAACATTTAATGTACCCATTGAGTTTGCACCCAAGTTACTAATAGTACCGCTCACATCACCAGTTAAATCACCTGTAAACTGTGTAGTTGAGTTACTTGTATCAACTACAGTTATACCATTTGTTGAACTAATTACATCACCTGTTACATCACCTGTTACATTGCCCTCGATTCCGATAGTTGCTACAAGGTTTCCTGCTTCAAATTTATCACTGCCAATTGTCCAACGCGGTGATGGTGATTCAGACCAGTAAAATTGCTTGTTAGTTTGTGATCCTCTGTTTATTGTTAGTCCGACATTTGCACTTGGCGCTGCACCTGCATAGTCATTATTAAGTGTAATAAATTCAGCATCAAATGTTGTTGCACCGCCAACATGTAGTGTATTTGCAATAGATAAGTTTGTTGGACTAAATGCACCTGCAACATTAAGATCCATAAAGTTAGCTACAGCACCAACACCATTGTTATTAATTGTACCACTAATTGCTATATCTGCAAACGTTGATTCGTCACCATTTGCTATTGTGCCTGTTGATGTTATATCGCCTTGGAATCTTGTATCAGCAGTAATTGTTGTACCTGTAATTAAGTTTGGTGTAATGTTACCAATTAGTGTATCATTTATAGAGCCATCTGTAATTGTAACTGCACTATTAAACAACGATGTACCAGTAATTGTAAGGTTACCTGTAACTGTTAAGTTTTGTGATACGTCAACGTTAGTAAGTAAATCTTGTCCTGTACTACCAAGTCTTGAATTAATATTTCCTAAGAATTGGCCGTCTGCGGTAATAGTTGTACCTGTAACTGTTGACGGAGTTGTGCCGCCGATTGCTGTTCCGTCAATACTACCTGCATCAATGTCAACTGTTCCTGAGGCTCCAGTTAAGAACGATCCAGTTAGAACACCTTCAATTCCGCCATTAGCTTCGATGGTATTTGCAATTACACTTACTCTACTTCCAGCACTACCTAAGTTAACACCTTCGATATCACCACCAGTTATAGTAACGCTACTACCTAAATTAGATTCACCTGATACAAACAAGTTTTGGCTAACTGACATACCGCCAGTAATTTGTAAAGCACCTTCGCCTGCGGACGCTGCTGTGTCGCCTGATATTGTAGTGTTTCCTGCTGATACTTCTGATAGTGTTGTATCGCCGCCTACTGACAAATCTGAACCAATAAATGCAACACCAGCGGTAGTAACTGTAAAGTTACCAGAACCTACATTAAGCTGTGAACCGTTAAATGTTAAATTAGCACTGTCTTCAAGTAATCCACTTGCACCTGCAAATGTTAAGCGTGTCTGTGTTAAGTTTCCTAATTCTAAACCAGCTGTAATTGATGATACATTTAATGTATCTCTAATATCCATTTTACCTTCTGATACAACATTACCTGTAGCACCTGCTACTGTAAATACATTTGTTGTAACTGCTTCGTTATCAACTACAACAATACCACCAGCTTTTGAACTTGTGATTCCTGTCTCAACGTTTAGTGATCCTTTAACAACTGTGTTTCCGTCTGCTACTGCTACACTAAACTTGCCGCCTGTGCCTGAGCCAATAGTAAAGTCTGAACCATTAAACTTAAAGTTACTTGAACTTTCAAGTCTGCCGTTAACACCAGCAGTAACAATCTCATCACTAGTTAGATCAGTAATTTCAGTTCCAGCTGTAAACGTAACTATGTCGTTGTTAGTTAACGTACCGCCAATAACTGTATCACCAGTTGCCGGGTCAACACTGAATACTGAAAGTACTGATATACCGCCGTCTAAACTTGCTTCGCCAAGAACATCTAAAGTTGATTCAGTACGTACAGCGCCTGTACCGTCTGTAACAGTAAACTTAGTGCCGTCAACTGCAATACCAGCATTAGCATTTACTAAGCTACTAAATGTTGCTACACCAGTAACACCTAATATGCCGCCTACTGATGTATCACTATCTATTGTTGCTGTGCCGTCTACTTGAATATTTCCTTCAGTAGCTAAATTACCTGTCGATGCAGTAACAACCAGTTTCGTTCCATTAATTGATAAGTTTCCAGTAATTGCTGCATTTTCTCCAACTGTTAAGTCACCGTCAGTTGTAGTATCACCAGTTACTTGGTTAACGGTAAACGTTGGATTTGCTGCTGGACCAATTAAGAAATCTGATCCAGTATATCTAAATGTTACGTCATCAACTAATGTACCATTAGTACCAGCAAGTACAATTCTATTATCAGTAAGTGTGTCAATACGCACAGTATCAATAAATTGCGATGTTGATGTAACATATAATGTACTACCGATTGTAGCACTGTTTACAGTACTAATTGTATCAATATTTGCAAGTCCGCTAACTGTAGTTGTTGCAATTTGTAAATCTTTAGTTGCATGATTAACAATAACACTACCATCGTTTGCAAGTAAATTACCTTCAAACGAAGCACCTTTTAGTTTTTCTCCTGCTATTGTCCATTGATTATTAACACTATCCCATATAAACTCTTTAAATCCATCACTACCTGCATTAATTCTAAGACCTGCATCTTCAGCTGCATTTGCATTTGTTAAATTTGAATTTAATTCGATTTTTGCATCAGCAAGTTTAATTTCTTCAGTACTTACAGTTGTAGTTGATCCGCTAACTGTTAGGTTACCGTCAATTGTAACATCACCGTCAGCACTAATATTATCAACAAACAAATTCGCAACTCTATTAGTAGTATCACCAATATCAAACGTTTCGCCGTTAAACAATATGTCTGAAGCCACTTTAGCTGTATATATAACTGTGTCAGTATTTGTATTACCGAATGTAGTATTACCTTGTACTACTAAGTTATCTTCAGCAGTAATTGCTCCGCGAACTGTTAGTGTAGCATTTGTAGTAGTGCCGTCGCCAATTACAGTAGCACCTGTTCCTGAGTTAATTGAAAATGTCGACAAAGGTGTAGTTGGATCGTTAATATCGGGTCCTAAATTAAAGTTACCAATAGTTTCTAAATTCTGATTAACTAGCAAGTTGTTAAAGCTAACTTCGTTGTTAACACTCAAGTTGTATGCACTGAGTGTTGTACCTGTAGCCATTGTTAGTGTACCTGCAATATCAACATCGTTAGTAAATTCAGCTATATCAAACAATGAAGTTGTTGGTGAAACAGACGGGCCTCGGGCATCAACATGTCCTTCTAAGAACCCAACGAACTTAGTTGTCGCTGTAATAGTTGGTGCATCTATACTAATAGTTGCATCAACAGTTGTAAATGCACCCGTATCTTCAGTACTTCCTGCACCAATTGATGTATTTGTAATTGATCCTGTGTCAAATGTCGATCCAGCAGTAGCAGTAACTACACCAGTTAGGTCCCCTACTATGCCTGCATTTGCTGTTAATAATCCTGTTGTAGATAGTGTACTAGTTTGTACAGTAGTAGCTTGCAGATTACCATCAAAGTAATTATCTGCTGTAATAATTGTACCGTATATTGCATCGTTGTCCGCCGGAGTAGATGAACCAATTTGTGTATTAATAATTGTTCCGCCTGTAATTCCAACTTGATTTCCTAAAGTTGCTACACCTCCGATAGTTACATTATTAAATTCACTTGTACCAAATGTTGCTACAATGTTTCCTGATACATCGGCACTAACTGTACCAGCTGTAAGATTCTGTCCATCTAGTGACCAAGTTTGTGATGGTTCGTCCCAATAGAAGCGTACATTTGTTAATGAGCCTCTAGCTACTGTAAATCCTGAAATACCTAATCCATTAGCAACACCTGCTTGTGTTTCGTTTGAGTTAAGTGTAAGCATTTTAGACTGTACATCAACTATACCTCTAACTTCTAAATCGCCAAACACATCTAGATCATTGGTAATTTCAACAGTGTTAAATGTAACGTTTGTACCTAGATTCAAGTTTATATTAACATCTAAGTTATCAACTTCCATATTTGTAAAATATGCAGATCTTACATCGCCGCCGCTTGGTGCATTAACCGATGCTGCTGTATTTAGATTACCTTCAATTAAGGCTGCTCCGCCGCCTTGGTTAGTAAGCGATGTTACTTCAACTAGGTTAAATTTACCAGCAGCCGGAATTGATTGACCAATATCAGTAGCATCAATATCTCCGCCACCAATATCAACATTGTTAGAATTAAAATTAGTTACACCTAAATTAGTAATATTAGAATCAGCTGTACCGTTAATATTAACTACGTCGAACGATGAAGATCCAGTAGATGAAATATCTCCAATAAAGCCGTTTAACGATTGAATTGATGTACCTACAATAGTCGATGCACCACCACTAATATCGCCAATTTGTGTATTTGTAATCGAACCGCCTGTAAGTGTTGAACCTGATTGTGCAGTAACAACTCCTGTTAAGTTACCGCTAAATGTTCCTGACGTAATACTAGTTGCATTAATATCATCAAAGTTACTTGTGCCCGAAGTATGTGATACTCGTCCCACAAAGGTCGTAGCTGAAATTGTAACACCTGTAATATCTGCAGGTATAACTGCACCAATTGGCGTAGCATTAATACTACCGCCGCTAATTGCTAGTCCAGTAGTACTACCACCACTTGCTGTTATATTTGAACCTAAGTTTGCACTTGACGAAACAATTAAGTCACCAATAGTTGCAGTAGCACCTGATGCGTTAATAGTTTGTGTCGCTCCGGAGAAGTTCATAATAGTAAAGGTCGATGTACCATCGGAAGTAATATCGCCTGTAATCCCGCCTGATACTTCTAGTGTGTTTGTAATATCAATATTGTCCGCATCTATTTGCGTTGCATCGATTGTTGCAAAATTTGATGTTCCTGCCGTTGCGTTTACATTACCTTGTAGTTTACCTGAACCAACTGTAATAGTATCAGCTGTCATTGTATTTAGGCCACTATTAACCATAATTTGGTTAGTAGCGTTAAGAACATTTCCTTTAAGAACTGCTTCTACATTAGTTGCAGTTACGTTAGCAAACGAAGCGTCAGCTGTTGCTTGTGCGCCAATTATTGTGCCATCGATATTACCACCATTGATGTCTACTAATGTAGCTGTTAGTGAATTTGTTGTTATTGCTTGAGCTGGGAAGCTTCCGCCGATTGTTACGTTATCAAGTGTACCTGCTGCAATATCAACTGTGTTTGCGTCAAGGCTTAATACATTAATCGATGTAGCTGGGTTAGTTGCGCCGATCGACACATTATTAAGTATGCCGCCAGTGATATCAACATCATTAAATGTTGCTGTGCCGCCTGTTGCTGTAAGATCAGTGCCTACAATAACTGTAGTATCAGTTTCAACTGTTGTAAATTCACCTGATGCTCTAGTTGATGCACCAATTGTACCTGTTACTGAGCCTAAGAAAGATGCATCAAGTCCTGTTGTACCTGCATCTAAAATAACTGGATAATTATTAGCCGCACTTGGTGCTCTTATGTGCCCAACAAAACCACTTGCGTTTGAAGTTGAGAATACTTGTCCTACAACAGTTGCATTATTATTAACTGTTAAGTCTTGTCCAACTGTTATATTGTTACCTGCTACAATATTACCAGTAGTAGCTGTGATGTCACCGATTGGAACTGTTATGTTTCCTGTTCCTGTAATAGCAATATTACCCGAAGTAACTGATAAGTTTGTTGCAACAATAGTTGACGGGTTACTTGAACCAATTACAGTATTATCAAGTGTTACACCTGTGATACTACCGCCTGTAATATTAGCATTAAGAATGTTTGCTTGTCCATTAAGGTTAGTTGTTGCATTAGCTGTAAGTGCTCCGTCAACACGTAGCGTATCGTTAACAATAAAGTCATCAATTGTAAGCGCACTAACGTTAAAGTTACCAGTAACTGTAATATCTTGGAATGTTGCAAGAGACGGTGTTGTGTTATCTGGCAAAGTGCCCATTGTTAAGTTATGATTAATTGCAACAGCTTGTTCAAATGTTGAAGTACTGTTAAACGTTGCTGCGCCGTCTACTGAGAATGTCGAACTTGCTTCTATTACACTACCATATACACCTTGCCTATTTGTAGCGTTAATTACACTATCGCCGACCTGTCCAACAAACCCTGCATTTGCTGTAACAACTTGACCTTCAACATTACCAGTAGTAGTTGTTATATTTCCTGAGCTAGTTGTTATATTACCTGAGCTTGTACCAAAGTCACCTGATGTTGTAACAAAGTCGCCTGTAGTAGTTGTTATGTTACCTGTATTAATTGTAACACCAGTAGTTTGGAATAAGTTTTGTCCAGCGCCGTTACTAGTTGCTAAGTTTCCTCTAAATCTTGTATTAGCAATAAACTCATCGCCTTCGACTGTGCCTGCGCCTGCGTTAATATTTCCTGATGTAAGTGTAATATCACCCGACGTACTAGTAATATTACCGTTATCAAGTGTTATGCCTGCGTTAGTATCAAACACTGCTGTTGTCATTACATCAAGTGTGTTAAACTTACCATCGCGAGGCGTAGTTTGACCAATGTCAACACCGTCAATATTACTTGCGCCTACAACACCGTCAATTAGCACAGTGCCATCAACATCTAGTGTTTTAGTTGCACCAACTGTAACACTACCTGTTATATCACCTGTTACGTCACCAATTAAATCAGTATCTAGTGATCTATTCATTACAAACTTAGTGCCAGTATGTGAATATGTTAATGCTGCGCCAATTGTTCCAATTGTAAATCCAGCGCCGTCAGCAAGATCACTAGTATTTGCATCTTTTGCTAAAGTAATATTAACATCTGAAATTTCTACTGCTGTTGTGTTACGAGTTGTAAGATTACCCTCAACTGTCAAGTTACCTGTAATAGTTGTATTTCCTGCAACAGTTAAATCAGTACCAATATTTAAAGTACCGTCCATATCAACTGTACCAGTTGCTCCTGTTACTTTAAAAGTTTCTGCACTTAGATTGTTTTGGATAATAAAGTTAGCATCAGCAATAGATACATCGCCGCCTATATCTAGTGTACCTAAAATGCCTGCGTTTGCGCCTACATTTAAGTTTTGTTCAATACCAACGCCGCCTTCTACCACTAACGCACCAGTATCTTTATCAGTACTTGCAGTAGTTGAACGGAATGTTACATCACCGCCTATGCCCAAGATACCGTCAATATCTGCGCCGCCGGCTACATCTAACGCAGTTGCATTAGTTGAATTAATTGTTACTGGACCAGTAGCTGTTACAGTATTATTAATTGTTGTAGCGCCTTGGATTAATGCTGTGCCAGCAATTGCTGTATTACCTGTATCTCCTTCAATAACAAATACATCTGCTACTGCTGTATTTGTTATTGTAAAGTCTGCACTATCACCTGTTAGTGATATTGCACCAGTTAGTCCGTCAACTTCAAATTTGTCATTAACATTAATACCACCATCTAACGAAGCAAGTCCAGTAGACGTAATTGAACTAAATGTAACCGCTGCGCCTAAGTTTAAGTTGCCGCCGATATACAAATCGCCTGTTATGTCTGCGCCGCCTGCAACTTTAAATGCTGCTGTGCCTGCGCCGTCTGCTGCTGTAGTATTTTGTACATCAACAACACCTTGTATTGTTGTATTACCTGATGCGCCTATTACTTTGAATTTCTCAGTAACAGTACTATCAACTATAGTAAAGTTTGCATCACTGTTAAGTGTTGTGTTGCCTGATACTGCCAACGTGTTTAGTAAAGTTGTAGCTAATGTAACATCTAATGTATCAGTAAGTGTAGTTGCTCCTGCAACATCTAATGTACTTACTGTATCAATTGCGCCCGAAGTTGCAACTGTAAAGTTTGATCCATTTACATCAATACCGCCATCTAAGCTCGATAGGCCTGACGTAACATTAAGTGCTGCATCTACTTGAGTTACATTTAAAGTTGTTTGACCAGTTACATCTAATGTTCCAGCAATATCAGTATTAACTCCAACATTTAAGTTTTTAGCAATACCAACGCCACCGTCAACTACTAATGCTCCGTTAGTTGTATTTGATGAATCAGTAGTATCATCAATATCAACTCTACCAGCAGTAGTAACATCACCTGTTTGTCCGTCTATTAAAAATACTTGAGCAGCGGCTGTATTGTTCATTGTTAGATCAGCTGCATCACCAGTAAGTGTAACTGGGCCTGTAGTATTAATTGTTGTGCTATCTAGTGTATTGATAGTAATAGCATTAATGGTTCCGCCTTCGACTTTATCGCCTGATATTTGATCATCAGCAAATGTTACTGTTGCTCCGGAAACATCTAAAGTGCCAGTATATACGTTTGCACCAGTCGACGTCATATTACCATTTAATGTCAACGTCGATGACACTGGCATATTTACTGCACCAGCTGCTGCAATATTTACTATGTCAATATTTGCTGTTGTAATGTTCGAAGTTGCAACATCCGCAGTTGTAATAGTTGCTGCTATAATTGGATCAGTGCTATCACCTAATTCAGTAAGTGCATGTATTGTGCCGCCGTTAATATCAACTGTTGAAAATGTAGATGTCCCTGAAAGAACATCTAAGTCACCTGCTGCTGCAATATCTGTAACATTAAAGGTTGTAATGTTTGCTGTGCCAATGTCTGCATTTGTAAAGTATGCATGTGATCCGACACCTTCAACTCTAAGTGTATCAAAATACGATGTTGCCGTTAATCCTCGACCATCAATATTACCTGTTACATCACCAACTAAGTCAGCTGTAACTTCGATAGCTTCAATTGTTGTTGCGCCTATTGTTCCTCTATTAGCTCCGTCTGCGCCGATTGTTACACCATCAATAAGGCCACCATCTATATCAACATTACTAAATGCTTGTGTACCTGTTTGCGCACTAATGTCAGAAAGTGTTGACAAACCATTTGCATCAATTGTTGTTGCATGAATTGTATTTCTATTACTGTTATCGCCGAGTACACCGATTATAGTACCAGCTGCTGTAACATTATTAAAGTTTGATAAACCGTTACCAATGTTTACGTTACCTGTAAACATTGCAGCATTTGATGCTGTGCCGCCTACATTTATTATTTTTTGTGTTCCGTTTTCATTATACACATCACCGCGCAAATCACTAGTTACTGTAGTTGCTTGCATTGTAGAAGTTGTAATATCAGTAACAGCAAATGTTTTACTAAAGCTATCTAAAATAACCGAACTATCATCTGGGCTGTAAATACTACCTGCAATGTCGCCGTCTAAAAATGCATTAATGATATTTGCATCTAATTTATTAAACACTGAAATACCGTCAGTTGCAGTTACATTACCGGTTACGTCACCTGCAAATGTTGCATTAGTGCCATCTGTTCCGCTATTAAGTACTGTTTGACCGTTAGTTGATTTAATGTCTCCTCTAAACCATGCATCAGTACCGTCAGTTCCGTTTTCAACGATAGTTACTAATCTATCATTTGACAATACATTACCAGCTAGATCACCTAATGTAGTTCCAATCTGTGCTTCACTAATGTTTAATTGATTTGCTATACTTATGTTATCAAAATATGATGTTGATGCTGAAACACCAGCATTTCCAACTGTACCATATCCTGTTGCTGTTCTTAAGTCAACTTGTCCAAATAATGTTGCATCGTCAATGTTAGTAGCATTATTCAGTATTACACTACCGTCTGACCCTTTTACATCACCTGTTAGATCACCTGTAAATCCTGTTGCTGCTGTTATTACTGTACCGTCTATTGTAGTTGCTTGTAATATACCAGTTTCTAGTTCTTCGCCATTTGTTGTCCACTTAGTTCCAGACTCAGTCCATTCAAAAGATTTATTAGCCTCGCCGCCTCTATTAACTTCAATTCCAGCTGTGCCAGTTGGCGGTGTGCCAGTAAAGTCTGAATTAAGTAAAATTTTGTTATCAGCTAACTCAAGAGTCTCTGTGTTAACAGTAGTTGTTGTACCGTTAACAATTAGATTTTGAACTGTAGTATCGCCATTTGAATCTACTGTGAATACATCGTTTACATTTATTCCACCATCTAATGATGCAAGTCCAGTTGTTACAGTAAATGTTGCATTATTAGTAATAGTTGTATTACCGTCAGTGTCTACTACAAAATCATCATTAGTATTAATGCCGCCATCTAAGCTAGATAACCCAGTGACATCCAGCGTAGTAGTTATACTTGAACTAGTTAAAGTTGCAAGTCCGCTTGTAGCTAATGTGCCTGTAATATCTATGCCGCCAGCTACTGTTGCAAGAACTATTGCATCGTTATATCTTAATTCTGCTGCGCCTGCTGGGTTAAAGGTAGCTGATACTTTGCCTGCTGCATTTGAAATTCTTGCAGTATTTGTTCTAATTTGTAAATTACCTGTGCCAGTATCATCAACATAGCTATGTGTACCATCATGATAAATTTGTAAATCAGGTGTACCTGCTGTACCTGTACCTAGTGTAATCCTTCCCGATGTTGGGTCTGTAGAATCGCCTAAGCTAATGTTACCAGTTGAACTAATATCAGCTAAATTTAAATTAGCAAATGTTGCAAGACCGTCTACGTTTAGATTTGTATCAATCTGCACACTGCCTGCTACATCTAGATTATTGCCTACATACAAGTTTTCTGTAATGCCTGCGCCACCTGTAACCTGTAATGATCCTGTACCTGTACTTGTACTTCCTGTACCTGTTGTAACAACTAATGGACCAACTAAGTTAAGAGAATTATTAATCGTCGTAGCACCAGTTGCAGCAGTAATAGTAAAGACATCAGTTAGTGCAGTATTTGTGATCTTAAAGTCAGCATCGTCACCTTTTAAAATAGTTTCACCGTCTGGTGCAACTGTAAATGCATCTGTTGTTACTGCTATTCCGCCATTTAATGATGCAAGACTAGATGATGTAATAGTAGTTACACTAGTTGCTCCTGCGCTTACTACACCTAGCGTAGTAGTTCCAGTAACATCAAGTGTATCAGCTAAAGTTGTTGCAAGTGTTACGTCTAATGTACCTGCTATATCAGTATTACCAGTTAGTGCTGCTACGTTAAATTTATCAGTATTAATTGAAACGTCACCGTCTACAAATAATTTCTTAGCAATACCTACGCCGCCAGCAACAACTAATGAACCATCTGAGCTAGTTGTGCTTTCTGTTGTGTTATTTAATGATGCTACTCCTGTTACTGCTAATGTATCAGCTAGTGAAGTTGCAAGTGTTACGTCTAATGTACCGGTAGTTGAAACGTTGCCGTCAACATCTACAACAAAGTCATCATTTACATTAACTCCGCCATCTAGTTCTACAAGTCCAGTTGCAGTCATAGTAGTAAGTGTAGTGTTACCAGTTACATTTAATGTTGTATCAAAATCTACTGCGCCTGTTGCATCTAATGTGCCAGTAATAGTAGTATTGCCTGCACCTAGTGTGCTTGATAAAATCACTGCATCTGCAACATCTAATGTACCTTGAATGTTAGTATTACCAGTTGCTACGGCAACTGTAAATGCATCGCTGGCCGCGCCGTCACTAACAGCAATACCGCCATCTAATGACGCAAGTCCGGTTACGTTAACTGCTGCTGTAGTAGTTACTTCACCTAAATTATCAACAGTAAAGTTTGATCCATTTACGTCAATACCGCCATCTAATGACGCAAGTCCGGTAGCAGTTAGTGTTGTTAAAGTTGTGTCTCCGTCAACATTTAAAGTCGTATCAAAGTCAACTGCGCCAGTTACACCAAGTACTCCAGTAGTCGCTACATCGCCAGTTGCTAATGCGTCAACTGTTGTTTGTCCTTCTACATCAAGTGTACCTTTAATATCAGTATTACCAGTAGCACCTAAAACTGTAAATGTATCAATCGGAGTAATGGCTGTAGAATCTTGAATTACAAAATTCTTATCTGCTTTTAAAGTAATATCATCTTCTACAATTAATGTACCTTTGATATTTGTATTACCATCTGCACCATTAATTAAAAATACGTCTGCACTCGTTGCATCTTTAACTGTAAAATCTGCTGCTGCATTTAATGTTACATTGTTGTTAACATCAAGTGTTCCTGTTAGTTGTGAATTATTTGATACAATTAAACTATCAACAGTTGTTAATCCTGATACACCTAATGTACCTGTTACGTCGATTGTACCAATTATTTCAACATTAGTGTCTGCACTTGTGATTACTAAATCACCTGTAGCAGTATCTATTGTTTTATTATTAGTTATGCCTACTTGTACATTACCTGATGTACTACCGTTTAAAATATCAACATCAGTTACATAAAGTTTCTGCCAACGATTTGCTGTACTACCTAATTCCTTTGTTCCATCTGCTGGTAAAACATTATTGCCAATTGTTCCGTTTACAATAATTGTATCAGCGCCTGTACTTCCTAAAGTAACGTCACCGTCTACAACTAAGTTTCCTGTAACTGTTGCATTTGTATTAACTAGTAGACTATTAAGGGTTGCTTGTCCGCTTGTGTTTACTGTACTTAACGATGTATCAGCTGTTACATCTAATGTTCCAATTATATTTGTATTTGGAGTGATTGTAATTGCATGATCGCCATTTACTGTATCAAATACAATCATATCTACACTTGCATCGTCTTTGATACTTAGGCTATCTGTAATGTTTGAAGGTATAACAATTTCATTATTGCCTGAGCCGCCTTTAAAAACTAAATCCTGTGTTAAGTAAAGTTTTTGCCATCCACTCGATGCACTACCCAAAGAATATTGATTTGATATATTAGGAACAAAGTTACTATCAATATCAGCTGCAAATGATACGTTATCAGTTGCTCCGTCACCAAAAGTTAAATTTCCTGTAATCGTAGCGTTACCGTCAACTTGTAAGTTTCCACCAATTGTTATATCATTACTTGCATTTACATCATATGAATATAGGGTGTTTAGTCTGTTAGTAGTTGAACCTAAATTTCTTGCATTATCGATATCAACTTCGATATTTGAATTAATTACACCATCTAATGTAATTGTGTCTGCATTAGTAACACCTAGCGTAATACTATTATTAACTTCCACAATACCATCTAATGTAGTTTGACCGCTTACTGTTACTGTACTCGATGTAACATTACCTGTAATGTCACCAGTAATTCCACCTGTTGCTACAATACTAGCAGCATTAATGTTTGACGTTAAATAGTCAACAATTAGTGTACTGTCAGATGCAACAACATGTCCTCTTAACGTACCAGTAATTTCTTCAACAACATCAAGACTATTAAATTTACTATATCCTGGACCAACAATATTACCAGTTACATTACCAGTTACATTACCAGTTACATTGCCAGTATATTCTGCACTAACTGCATCACTTCCTGCATCTAATATTCTTGTCTTATTTGAATTATAAACATCACCAATTAAATTAGTTTCAACCGGGACATTAATATCAAATGCTAATCTATTATGATCATATAATATCGTTGCTATACCGTCAGCGCCTAAATCAACTTCTAATCCAGCGCCACTGGCAGCAGTTCCGTTAGCTGAGCCTGTTGCAACTCTAATTTCTTTATCTGCAATTTCAACTGTTGTAACATTTAATGATGTAGTGGCGCCTGTTACTGTTAAGTCGCCTGCAATTGTTACATCATTAAATGTACTAGACCCTGTGCTAATATTTGTGTTACCAATAATATCGCCGTCTACTTGCAAATTATTTGTTACATATCCGCTTTCTAAGCTTGCTAATGAGTTTGTATTAATCGTAGTAAACTGGCCTGTACTTCTTATACCGTTACCAATTGGGCCTGTAATTCCTGCTGTGCCTGTAAGTTGTTTATTTACGCCGTCAACCATTATGCTACCGTCAGTAGCATTGACTGTACCTGTTAATACAGCATCTGTTCCGTCAGTACCAGCGTCAAGTATTCTTACAAAGTTACCAGATAAATCATCAGCAAATACATCACCTGCTAAATTTGCTGTAACACGTCTTAATGTTGCATCAACAATAACTGTGGAATCTTCGCCAACTAAATCACCTTGCACACTACCAACAACATCACCTGATAGTGACCCAGTTACTGGACCATATAGACTACCTGTAATTCTTGTATTAGCAACGATTTCATCAATAGTAGCAACACCATTAACTGTAAGTGTCTGGTTAACAATAATATCATCAAGTGCAAATGAAGTAAACTCTAATCCACCTAAAACTGAAATATTATTAAATACCGAAGTACCTTCAGATGTAATGTCACCTTTAAAAGTATTGTTATCAACATCGACCATAATAGTACTGTCAGTTGCTTTCACATCTCCATGCAATGTACCAAATACATCACCTGTAACTTGACCAATTATGTCACCTGTAACATTACCAAATAGTCTAGCTTCAACTTCTGATGTACCTGTTTGCAGGATAGGCGAAACGCCGCCTGGTGCATAAACATCACCAAACAGGTTACCAGTTACAAGACCCGATACGTCACCTGTTAAGTTACCAAAGACATCACCTGTTACATCACCTGTTACACTACCAAATAGTCTCGCTGCTGATGCATCAAGTAGCATAGTTGTGCCGTCGAATGTTTTTACGTCACCTTCGTGTATACCTTGTGTAGTACCGCTTAGGTCACCAATTATATCTCCTAAGAAGCCGCCAATTGGAGAACGGATCTGTGTTTCAGCTGTAATAATATTAGCGTTAAGGTTTCCTTCTTGAATATCAATGTTACCCATTTCAACATTAATGTCAGCGTTAGTTACTGTTACTGCTGTGAAGCGACCTGTGCTGGCTGTAGTATTACCAATTGATGTAGAGTTCAGTGTACCGCCTCGAATGTCTACAACTTCTAATGTCGAGGAGCCATCTACTGTTAAGTTACGATCGACTTGGGCGTCAACGTTAATTGTAAGATTGTTAATTGATAGAGCTTCAAATGTTAAGTCTCCATTAACTGTCATATTTTCAAACGTTGATGTACCTGAACTAAAAATGTCACCATATATGTCACCGACAAATCTACTGTTTGCAGTAATAGTATCAGCTGTTACTTTAACATTCAAATGGTCAACCATTATAGTACTATCAGTACCTAATACGTTACCTCTGACATTACCTAGAACTTCGTCTGTAACATCGATCGTTTGGAATGTAGATATACCTGGTCCTGAAACATTACCAGTGATATTACCTTCAACGTTACCAATAAATCTAGCTGCAATTGCATCACTATTATTATAAAGTATTTGTGTGCCGTTTTGATTTAATACACCACCAGTGAGCGTACCTTCAATACCTAGTTGCCCTACAAGATAGTTTGCTTGAACTTTAGCAAGTGCAAAGTCCCAATAGCCGCCTTGGGCTGATTCGTTCCAGCGTAATGTACGAGCAGTTTCGGTACCTCGATCAACTCGAATTCCTGAGAACCCGCCGGCTACTCCTGCACCTGCTTCTCCGCTATTTAGAACAATTTCGTTATCTTTAATATCTAAATTATCAGTATTAACAGTAGTAGTTGTTCCAAGTACTGTTAAATTGTTTGCTGTTAAACTATTTGCAATAGTTACATCATAAAAAGACGATGTACCACTAGTTGTAGTAACATTACCCTCAACATCACCATAAAGTGTAGCATCGTCTGCATGTAGTACTAAGCTACTATTTGCACCATAAACATTACCAGTAAGGTCTCCGGATACATCACCAATAAAGTGTGCATCAGTACCGTCGGTGCCTGAGTCTAGTACTCTAAATGCTTGATTATCAGAATATACATCACCTGAAAGATCCCCAATTACATCACCCGTAACAGTACCTTGGAATGTTGCATCAAACCCGTTAGTGCCATTATTAAGAACAATATCTCCTGATACTTGCGATACAACATTACCTGTAACGTTACCTGTTAAGTCCGCAGTAATATTTCCTGATGCGCCACTTAGGTCAATACTACCAGCAACTTCAACATTATTAAATTTAGAAGTTCCAGTTAATACATCCACATTGCCTTTTAACGTGCCGTCAAAGTAAGAAGTAGCAGTAATAATATTTGCAGAAAGTTTATTGTTTAAGTGATCAACCATTATAGTACTATCACTAGCAATAACATTACCTCTAACGTTACCGTTTAATTCATCACTAACTAATACATTTGCGAACGAAGAAACACCACTACTTGTAATGTCACCTGTGACATCGCCTTGTACATTTCCTAGTACCGAGCCGGTATATAAGTTCGTTGCTACATTTAAAACAATATTGTCAGCCGCATCTTTAACATTACCAGTTAACTCACCTGTTACATCACCTGTTACATTACCTGTTACGTTACCTGTTACATCTCCAACAAGCTGGCCGTTGAAAGTTTGTGTAAATCCGTCAACAAGTTTTGTAGTACTGTCGTCTGCAAATACGTCACCGATAAAATTACCTCTTGCATCACCAGTAAATTGCCCAGTTACTTCACCTTGCATGTTACCTATGTACATAGCCGGATAAGCTACAGTACCAGCGCCAGTATCTAGAATTCTAGTTATACCATCAGATGCGTAAGCATCACCAATTACATTACCTTGTACATTACCTGTTAGTGAGCCTGTTACATCACCGACTACATCGCCAAGTAGGTCACCTGTAAATCCATTTAATGCTTCAATTTGTGTACCAGTAATAGGACGTTCTTCACCTGACTCGTTACCAATTACTGTGCCATTAATTGAACCACCAGATATAATTACACTCGGTAAAGTTGAAATACCAGTAACGTCAAGATCGTTATTAATAACAAGATCTGCAATAGATAAATTTGTAAAGCTCAAATCGCCTTCAAACGATGCAAGACCTGTAACCGTTAAGTTTGAAGTTACAAGTGTATTAATTGTACCTGTAGCCGATGTCATGCCTACAAAGTTACTAGTTGTTTGTCCTGTAATGTCACCTACAACTGCACCAGTATGAGTACCGATTGACGGGCCAGTAAGTGTACCTGCAACGTTACCAACTAAACTACCTCTTAAAATATTAGAAAACGCATCAACGATAACTGATGTTCCATCTTGACTAATAACATTACCTTGTACATTACCCTCGACATTACCAGTTATTGTACCTGTAACTTCAACATCAGTGAATGTTGCTTCGACATTTTCAGCAGTGAAACTATTTAAAATTGTGATATCATCTGCAATAATACCAACTGGGAATGATCCAGTTCCTAATTGCACGCCAGTAATTGTACCGCCTGTAATAATAGCGTTGTTAAATTCTGTCCCACCTGTAACAGTAAGCGCACCAGTAACCGAAAGATCTCCGCCTACACTTGTATTACCACGTAGGTCTGATTCGAGCATAACGATCAAATCTGTAAACTGTAAGTTACCTGCAACTACAAGGTTATTAAACTGCGAAGTTCCTTCTGATATAATATCACCCTGAAATCCACCTGTTTGTGCTTCAATTGATGTAGCAGTAATCTGACTTGCTGTAAGTAAACTAGCATCAATATTAACATTGTTAATTGTACCTGATTGAATGTCAATGTTACCAAACGTACTTAAACCTGGAGATGTAACACTTCCTCGAAGAGCACCTTGGATCTCAGTTTCAATAACGAGATCGCCGCCCACTGTTAAGTTATTAAGTTTTGTTGTACCGGTTGCTGTTTCGACATTACCTAATAGTTTACCGTTAAATTCACCTGTGTTATGATTAACTAATATTGTACTATCGTCTGAAACTAGACTACCACGTAGTGTACCATCAAGTTCGCCAAATACTTTACCAACAAAAAACGCTTCATCGCCACTAGTATCTAAAATTACAGCACTATCTTTACCTAACACATTTCCGTCAAGGTTACCGATAATGTTGCCAACAACATTAATATCTTGTGCAAATGTAGGAGCAATATCTGTTCTTGCAAGTTGTGTAATATCTATTCCGTCTAGCGTATCTGCATCTACATTAAGTGCATCGACAAACGGTTTATCAACTCTGCCGTCAATAAATCCTTCTACATCAGCTTGTGTAAGTGTAAAGGCTGTAAACACACCTGTAGCAGGATCGTATTGTAAATCGCCAGCTGCGCCAACAGAACTACGCACACGTGATCTACTGAAGTATGCATTTTCTAATCCGGATCCGCTGTCATTACCTGGGTCAGGATCTAAGTTTAGTGTTAGTGCATCTTCTGGTACATCGTCTGTATCAATATTGTCTAATCGACTATCTAAAATATCTAAACTTGCTTTTACATTTGCGCCGCCGACAGTTGAATTATCGGCTATCTGGCTACTTTCAAGATCAGTAAAGTTAATCCATGCAGCAGCAACACCCGGTTCTGCGCCTTGAGATGCGCCAGATGCTGTTACCCAAATACTTCCTGCATGTTCAACAACTGATAGTGCAGGATACCCATTTACTCTGTTTACATCCCAATCGCCGTAGGAGTTAAAGCCAGAACCTAATGGTGTCCAGCCAGCGTTTGTTGGAACGTTTCCAGTTTGTGATGCTGTGCTTACAAAACTACCGCCTTGATAGTATACTACATCATAAGGGCTATACGTTAAAGAAACATCATATTCGCCTCGTATTGAAAATATTGAAGTTACTAAACTATCTTCGTCTAAGAAAGCACCTACAAGTATTGATACTTCACCGCCGTCTGTACTTGCCATTAATTTATCACCAGGGCGTAAATTAATTGTCTTTCCATATTCCTTGGACGATTCTGGTCCAACTTCGAACATTGCAAAATTACGTGTGCTCGGTTCCGATGCATCGTAATAAGCTAATGTTACTTTAACCGTTTCATTCGGTGTGATACCTTCATTAAGGACAGCAATGGTATGAACATTACTTTCCTTATCTAATGGACTTTCGTATAAAACAGTAGCTTGTGTGTCAGTGACTTTCGTACTACCTATAAATGACATGTATTAACAACTCCCAAAGATTAGTGCCATGATTCTGGCTTGACGTCTTGCCCTCTGTTTTGTAAAATAAAGATTGTCTTCTCCTTCAGCTAAGTCGTCTGTAGTATGATTATCTATACTACTAACTTGGCCGTTTACAAAACCATTAAATTCCCCATATGTTGAATCTACAAGCTTAGTCGAGTCCTGCCCAAA
>Ga0206677_10000371_pt1 | contig 42178 bp, 35 predicted proteins | sample M130m12015metaG_FD_155475 | JGI IMG/M metagenome (GOLD analysis project Ga0206677, IMG submission 155475) | Ammonia-oxidizing marine archaeal communities from Monterey Bay, California, United States - M1 30m 12015 | ecosystem: Environmental > Aquatic > Marine > Intertidal zone | place: USA...
ATAATTACTCCACTTTTAGGATTAATCATTTGAGGATTGTTCTCAAAAGAAACATAAGATTTAATATTATGATTTGGATTACTTCCGTCTAAAATAGACTTGGCATTAATATTTGAATCTCTTACAGTTAATCTGCCAGTTGCCCACCAAGCAATATTCCCTTCCTTGTCTACGTAGGAAAAGTTCAAACCAGGAGACGTAACTTTAGAAACAGAAGATTGGAAATCAGTAATATTATTGGCTGTTGTAACTTCATAAAGCATGTCAAAAAATGGATTTTCTAAATTGTAAAAAACCCAAGAAAAAGCCAATGGAGAGCCTGTATATCCATCTATATAATCACTTATAATTGGACCATGGGAAGTAACTCTAATAGTTAAATCTTCTGGGCTTTTATCTTTAACTTTTATTTGCTCTTTTATTACTTGAGAATTTACCCACTTCCCGTCAAAAAAAACTAAGTTTTTATTTTCAGGATTAAAAGTTTCTTTATAAAGATCTACTTCATCATTTTCAAACATAGTCATTCCCCAAGCTTTAAAATCGTCATGACCAATTAATGGAAAAGGAATTGTAGGTATATAGTAACCATAATTATTATATCCAGGATAAGAAATATGAGCTTCGTACCACACATCGGGTTTTGAAAGACCAATATGAGGATCGTTGGCTAAAATGGCATTACCACTTGAGGAACGAGATGGGGAAAGAACCCACGAATTGCTTCCATGGAATGGGGGAACAAGACCAGTAACTTTTTCTGTTAAATCAAAATAAGAAATTAACTTTTTGTATGCAGAATCGCTCATTTGCTCTTCATTAAAATAATTTCTTTTTGGAATAGAATCTATTTCCTCTTCCATAATAGTTAAAAAATTATTATCTGCATAATCGGGAAAAATTATTGCCAAATCATTTTTAGATATTTTCTCTTTCAGCATAGAAAAAAGCATATCTCTTCGAATACCATCCATAAGAGAAAAAGACATATAAATAGTCATACTAGCAACATCTAATCTATCAAATGGTCTTACCTCTTCTCCAATTAAGCGATGCTCTATGGTTTTAGGTCCAGTTTTTATAAAATAATTAACGCCTTGAATATAGGCATCAATATAATTTAGTGCAACTGAACTTATTTTAGATGTATCTGAAAGGTATTGCTTAGCTTTATTAGAAATTAAATATGTTCTAAACATTTTGTCAATTTCTATTAAATCCTCTCCTAAAATTTCTGAAAGCTCTCCTTTAGCTAATCTTCTTTGAATATCCATTTGAAACAAACGGTCTTTGGCAACAGTATATCCATAAGCAAAAAGTGCATCGTGCTGATTTTTTGCTAATATATGTGGAATTCCCCATTGGTCTTTTTTAATGGAGACTGTCTCGAATATTTCCTCAACTACTACCTTTCCATCATTCGAGGGTTTGCTAATTTCTAGTATACTGTAAATGGAAATAATAAGGGTAAACACCAACACAATAAAAACAAAAATAATTCTTGAAAATACTTTATACAATTCTATAAAATTAAATGATTCTTACTCCCATTACACAAACATCGTCTATCTGCTCATAATCTCTTATCCATAGAGAAAATTCTTCTGACAATAATTTAAGTTGCTCTTTTTCATCTTTTGAACTTATTTTTAATAGTTGTTTTTTGAACTTGGCTGCCATGTACTTCTTTCCTCTTTCTCCACCAAACTGGTCTTGATACCCATCAGAATAAATGTAAAGCATATCGTCCTTCTTTAACTTTAATTTGTGCTTATTAAATGGGGTTTTGTCCCCTAAAAGTAAACCCACTGGCTGATGGTCGCCTTTAATAAAGTTAAGCTCTTCACCTCGGATATGAACCAAAGAATTGTGTGCTCCTGAAAACTCTACTGTTTTGTTTTTCATATTGAGTTTACATAGAGAAATATCCATTCCATCTTTTTGGGCACCATCTTCTTCTTGGTCTAAATATTTTATAATCTGAGCTCGCATTTCATTTAAAATCTTGTCTGTTTCTTTAATTCCTTTTTCTACAATAATTTCATTGAGTAAAGAAGTTCCTATCATACTCATAAAAGCACCTGGCACACCATGACCAGTACAGTCAGCTACAGTAAAAAAAATATTACTTTCTTGGTCTTTATGAATCCAATAAAAATCTCCAGAAACTACATCTTTTGGCTTAAAAAATATAAAGCTTTTTGGCAAAGTATCTACTAAATAAACGGAAGAAGTCATCATTGCATCTTGTATTCTTTTGGCATAGTTAATACTATCTGAAATCTCTTGTTGCTTTTCCTCGATAACTACTTTTTGCTTTTTAGTAGTAGCGAGTTGTTTGTAAATGAATACTAAGAAAAATACTACAATTATAATTCCTGTGAATAAAACTAATTGCACTTTTTTCTGAGACTTTATCTCCTCATTGTGTTTAATATCTTCAAGTTGTTTTTTAATTTCATAAGCTTTATCAGATTCGTATTTTACTAATTCTTCTTTGGCACATGTTTTATCTACACTATCCTTTATTGCATGGTAACTCTCAAAAAATTCTAAAGCTTTTTCAGAATCTTTCATTACAGAGTAGATATAGTACTTAAAATAAAATAAACTGGAAGTCTGAGAAGTAGAAATATCAAATGGAATCCAATAGAATAATGAACCATTGATATTACCTGGCATTCCCTTACCTTTAATTTGCTTAACTAAATTAAGCGCCTTATCAATATAAAATAAAGAACTATCATATTGTCGAACAGCAAATTTTATTTCTGCAACTCCTTCAAAGTAAAATGCCATTCCTTGCTGGTTTTTATTCTCTTGATAAATTTTAAAACTATTATTTAAATACTTCATTGCACTATCAACAAAAAATGCTTTTTCTGAGGTTATTTTTCTGAAATTGTAATAGCCGAGAATATAATTTGTAAAAGCAAAAGATTCATAGTCATAATCTATATTTTTGGCCCACTCATTAGCCTGATAAATAAGAATTTCTGAACTATCATAATTATCCGGCTCCAGCAAAAAAGCCATGTTTATATTCGAACAAACTAGAGATAACGTATCAGAAATAATTCTACTCAACTTTTGGTTGTCTTTATATATGTCTAATGCCGCTTTTATTTTACCACTTTTGTTGTAGAGAATTCCTATATTGTTATTTTCTGTAATAATCCCTAGAGTATCTCTAATGCTTGAATAAATTTTTAAAGAACTACGATAGAATTTTAAAGCCTCTGTATTTCTATTTAAAACAGACAAACAAACTCCTTTAAGATTTAAGGCCTTAGCAGAATATTTATCATTATTTACAGAAAAAGCATATTGGTACATATTATCTGCAATCTTTAAAGCACTATCTGCTTTTGTAGACTTCAAATTCATTATGTAAGAGCTTACAGATTCCAATCTTTTTGAAGCTGGTTGTAAAGAATCGTTCCAAATACTTAAAAGAGAATCTGATTTATATTGTGAGGTGCTTTTTAAAGAGCCAACAAGAAAAAATAAAAATATTACACTATTTCTGGAAAAATTCAATTAACAAATATATTAAATAAGCCTGGAGAATCGATTGCAGTTTGGGATTAAATATTAGCATAAGACAAAAGGCAAATTATTAATAAAAGAAAATATTTTTTCATTAACCTACAAAGTAAGGAAAAACTTACTTTTTGGAAAGGCGTAAAGCAGTTCTTATTTGAAAGAAAAAATAAATCAAAATACCAGCAACAATGGTCTTTTGAGCAATTACTTGGACAAAAAGACCTTCTTGACTTCCGTGAGCACTAGGACCAAAATCCATAACAATTAAAAATAAAAAAAGTAAGATGGTAAACCCAAGAGTAGCGAAAGAAATAAATGAATCAAATTTTGGGATTTTAATTACTATATAGGTTTGCAAAACAGCATGAACAAATAGAGTTCGAAATGCTATTTTTACAAAAACCAAATGCCAAAATTTAGAGGTATCTTCCGCTGAAAAAATAGAAATAAATATGAAGGATAAAATAGAAATAGAAATACTAGCTATCAAAAGATAACGAAGCCACTTACTTTTTATATACTCAACTTCTAGCTTTAAAAAAAAAATGAAAAAGAAAAAATAAGAAAGGGCAAATATTATTAAAGAGGAATTAAATAAGGAAGCAGAAAAAGTATTTGCCTCTCCGTTTCTAGCTGTCCATTCTCCAAGATTGCTAAAAAAATTATAAAAAAAGTGATACCCTTCAGTACTAGAATCTAAATAGGTGCCACCTGGATAAAAGAGCATGGCAATTGTATTAAAAATCACAAAAATCAAAATACCAAGATATCCTTGCCAGAATTTAAAATTTGACTTTTTCATAAAATTTCAATTTTTGTCAATTTCAATCGAATTTTAACGGTTTTTTATTACTTTTTGTTGTTTTTAAGCCGTTTTTTAACTTTTTTAAACAAAAAATAGATGTTTTTTAATTATTTATTAAAATTTTCTTTGAAAGCAAGTCTACTTAATGGTTCGTATTCCGCTCTTTCTCCAAGTAGTACTAAATCCTTACTTTTAGAAATTCGATGACTGTAATTAGCTAAATTTCCAGTTTTTGTACAAATCGCGTGTACTTTTGTAACAAATTCAGCAATGGCCATTAAATTAGGCATAGGACCAAAAGGATTGCCTTCATAATCCATATCTAATCCAGCTACAATTACCCTTTTTCCACCATTGGCCAATACATTACAAACATCAATAATTCCATCATCAAAAAATTGGGCCTCATCTAATGCTACCACATCAATATCCTTAGATAATTGAATGATTTCTTTAGAGGAACTTACAGGCTTAGAAATAATCTCATTAGAGTCGTGAGAGACAACTTTACTTTCGCTATATCTTACATCTGTAGTGGGTTTTAATATCAAAGTCTTTTGCTTGGCAAATTCTGCTCTTTTTAATCTTCTTATTAATTCCTCAGTCTTTCCTGAGAACATAGAGCCACAAATGACTTCAATCCATCCTAACTGTTGTGAATTTTGAACGTTACTTTCTAAAAACATAATTTAAAATATTAAAAAATCTGTTCGCCTATTTATAGCTCTTGATTTAGTTGAATTATTGTGGACTTTTGGGTTTCTTTCTCCATAACCTTTAAATCTTAACCTATCTTTATCAATTCCATTATTCAATAAATACTCCATTACACTAAATGCTCGGTCCATAGACAGAGCTAGATTTGATTTATCAGGACCAATATCGTCAGTATGTCCTTGAATCTCTATATTGATTTCTTCAGATTTTTTTAACCAATCTATAAAACCATCTAATACAATTTTTGAAGTTTCTTTAAGCTTAGAAGAATTGGACTCATAAAGTATATCGTTTAAAGTAAATGACTTGCCCTTTTCTATTTCTTCAGTCTCAATTAGCTTATTCTTAATAATCGTGTTGGATATATCGTTTTCAGAGATTAATATAGATTCAAAGGCACTTCCTTCATTTTCTATCTGTAATAATGCATTTCCTTCAATATTTTCTACATTAATAACAGCTACAAAATCCCCTTCTTGGTCCACATTAAAAGCCTGATTTGTTTTATTCCCTTGCTCGTCTCTCAGGACAATTTTTGTTTCGTTGTCTAAATTTGCCTTTCCCTTAGCTAAAACAATTTTGTCTGGCTTTGCCTTTTCAGGAATTTCAAAGTAAAATATATCTTTTCCTCCTAAACCCTCTTTTCTAGTAGAAGAAAAATATCCATAGTTTCCATCTACACTAACAATTAAAGATTCTTCCTGCTCTTCACTATTTATAGGATATCCAATATTTTTTGGTTCATCCCAGAAATCAGTTTCAGGATTTTGTTTGGTGTAAAAAATATCAAATCCACCTGCACCCCAACGATAATCAGAAGACTCAGAAACGAAGTACAAAGTTCTACTATCAGTATGTATAAACGGAGATTTGTCACTTTCTTCAGTGTTTATTGGTCTTCCAATATTTTTGGCTTTGGACCAAGTACCGTCCTCGTTTCTTTTAGAATAGTAAATATCAGTTTTACCAATACCACCTGGTCTTGCGGATGAAAAAAACAAAGTTTTACCATCTCCAGATAAAGATGGCTGTGCTTCCCATGTCTGAGGACCATTGATATTAGGGCCTAAATTTTCTAGCGTTGACCATCTATAAAAAGAAGTATCGTATTCAACACCTTCTTTTTTTAGGGTTAATGTTTTTTTTTCTTTTTTGGAGGAATATATATCGCAGTTAAAGTATCCACCATTGTTATTACAAGCACATATATACATTTCTTTATTATTTAAAGATATAGATGCACCACCATATTTTGGACCTTCGTTAAAAGGTGTTTCTAGGGGTTCTCCTTTTTTAAAATCGTCTCTAAAACTTTCTCTTGCTCCAAAAGCGAACAATTGCTCATGATGTACAGCAAAATCTCCTTTAATGTACTCATCAAATTCGATGGTATAATATATTTGCTCGTTGTCAGGAGAGATGACCGGAAGAATTTCATTTCTTTGTGAAGTAGAGATATTTTTAAGAACTTTTGGACTAAATGGAACTGGATTAGAATAAAAGTCGCAATAAAAATTAGACATTTCTAAGGAAGCATTGATATATAATTTTTGATTTGCATAAACAGAGGAGATTCTTTTTTTATTTTCTGTTGGGAATTCTAAAAATTTCTGAAAATATCTAACAGCCTCACAATCGTTTTTTTCTTGATAATATATTAGCCCTAGATAATAATAAATATCTGCATGGTAAGTCGGACAAAGACTCTCCAACTCAAGAAAATATTTTTTAGGAAAATCCATGCTAACTCCCACAGAATATTTTCGTCTGAATGAAGATTTGGCCAATTCCCAAATACACGGAATACATTCTTCTTCTATACTTAAAGTTTCTAGAAGAAATTTTACCCTGTTTTTATAATCGTACTTTTTATAATTCTTAGCTTTTGAAAATAGTTTTTCTACACTAGATGAAATTTCTTCTTCGCATTGTGAATCTTGTGCTAAAAAATTTCCTTGAAAAAATAAAAACAAGATAATTAAGTCTATATTAATTCTATTAATCAACAATTTTAATTTCATTTTCAAAATAAGCAACAATGGCAGCAACAGTCGCGTCTCCGGTAACGTTTACAGTAGTTCTACACATATCTAAGATTCTATCTACTGCAAAAACAAGACCAATTCCTTCCACTGGAATTTGAGGAAATAAACCAAGAACAATAGTCAACATCACCAATCCTGCTCCTGGAACTGCTGCAGAGCCTATAGAGGCAAGAGTAGCTGTCACTAGAATCGAAAGCTGATCAGTCATTGATAAATCAATATTAAACGATTGTGCAATAAAAACTGCAGCTACCGCTTGATACAAACTAGTCCCATCCATATTTATTGTAGCTCCTAAAGGCAATACAAAACTTGAAACTTTTTTTGAAACCCCTAATTCTTCTTCTACTCTTTCCATAGTTAATGGCAGAGTTGCCGCACTAGAACTTGTAGAAAAAGCCAGAAGTTGTGCTGGTGAAATGGCTTTAATAAATCTAATGAATTCAACTTTGGCAAATCGTCTAATCAAAAATGGATAAACTAAAAATACCATTATAGCCAATCCAACAATTACAGTGAGGCTATAAATACCTAAACCAGATAAAATTTGAAAAGCAAAATTTAAATCTCCTTCTGAAACTTGTACCAAAACCCCAGCCAATAATGCAAAAACACCAATTGGAGAGTACAACATGATAATATCCACTATTTTTAGAATGATTTCATTTACACTTTCAAAAAATATTCTAGCAGGGTTGGATTTGCTTTCTGGTATCATGACCATAGCAATTCCAAATAAAATAGCAAAAAAGATTACCTGAAGCATATTCCTATTGTCTGAAGCACTTACTACAAAATTACTTGGTACTAAATCAACTAACGGCTGTAAAGGACCATTTTTCTTTGTAGCACTTGCCACCTCTAACTTTTCCTGAGATTTGTTGGAGTATTTCTCTACCAATTTTACTCTAGTTTCATCATTGATGAATTTGCCAGGCTGAATTGTATTTACCAAAAACAAACCAATTATAATTGCTATAACAGTAGTAGAAATATAGATGAATATTGATTTTCCTCCCATTTTACCAAGAGTTCTTATATTATTCATAGAGGCAATTCCAACAATTAAGGATACTAAAACAAGAGGGACTGCTAATAATTTTAAAGCATTTATAAATATTTGACCAAATGGAGATATCCAATCTTGAGTAAAATCAATCCACCCTTGAACAGTGGCCAAAATACTATATGCCAGTCCTAAAACAAGTCCAATTATAATTTGAATAAAAAGTGGTATTTTCTTTTTCATAAATTTTATAGCTTACTTAATCTATTTCTTAGTAGATGATCTGCCAAAACTATAGCTGCCATAGATTCCACAATAGGAACAGCTCTAGGAACTACGCAAGGATCGTGTCTACCTTTAACCCTCAACTCAACATTGTTTTTTTCTTTGTCTATGCTGTTTTGTTTGCTCATAATAGTTGCAACTGGCTTAAATGCAACTTTAAAATATATCTCTTCTCCATTGGAAATACCACCTTGAATTCCTCCAGAATTATTTGTTTTAGTAGAAACATTGCCATTTTCAACCATAAATTCATCGTTATGCTCAGAACCAGTCATATGTGAACCACTAAATCCTGAACCATACTCAAAACCCTTGACTGCATTTATAGAAAGCATTGCTTTCCCTAAATCTGCATGTAATTTATCAAAAACAGGCTCACCAAATCCAGGCTTAACTCCACTTATGACACACTTGATTTGTCCACCAACAGTATTTCCTTTGGATTTTAGCTCTTTAATTAAATTTATCATTTTTTCAGAGGCATCATTATCAGGACATCTTACAATATTTGAATCATAATCTTTATTTAAATCAACGTTCTTTTCATCGGCAAAAATATTTCCAATACTTAAAACATATGCTGAAATTTTAATTCCATAATTATTTAATAATTGTTTGGCTATCGAACCAGCAACAACTCTACAGGCAGTTTCTCTAGCTGAAGATCTTCCCCCACCACGATAGTCTCTTAGACCATATTTTTCTTCATAGGTGTAATCCGCATGAGATGGTCTAAATACGTCTTTAATATTGCTATAGTCATGAGATTTGGAATTGATATTTGGAATTAAAAATCCAATTGGAGTTCCTGTAGATTTGCCTTCAAAAATTCCGGAAAGCAATTGAACTTTATCGTCTTCCTTTCTAGGGCTAGTTACTTTGCTTTGTCCTGGTTTTCTTCTATCTAAATCTTTTTGAATTAGGTTATTATTTATTTCTAATCCTGCTGGACAACCTTCAATAACTCCACCAATCATGGAACCATGCGACTCTCCAAAAGATGTTAGTTTAAATAAATTTCCAAAAGTGTTTCCCATAACAAAATACTAATATAGGGTAAAGAATTATTAGACTAAAGATTGTCAATATATTCATTTATAGTTATAGCATCTTTATAGTCCATAACATGAAAATAAAAACAAAACCAACGCTGACCATCGTCATCAGATTCTTGAAAAAAATCAAAATTATTATTTAATATAAAAAGTGGGTGGTTCATTATTTTAAGCTGTATCTCTTTAGTATTAGATTTTTCATTGATGGCTATTCTACTATATACTCTTTTTAAATCACCTTTAAATAATTCAAAACTTCCCCTGAAAACTTCTTTGTATTTAATTTTTAGCCTCTCTCCTTTAATGGTTAAAATTTCAAAATAAGAGGAAGAATAAGAAACTAATTTCCCTTCTTTACCATTAACTAAAAGGTTATTACCTAAAATGTATCCATACTGAAAAGCAAAAATTATCCCAAGGAATAAATTCTTAAGATATTCCCATAGTAAAGCAAGTAGTATTAGCACAACACTACCTGCAATTACAATATTCTCATTAACTACGTCTGCAACTTTTAAAAAGATAAATAAGATCCAAATGAGATAAACAAGGACATCGTAAAAAAAAATATACTTTTTATAGGACGGCTTACTTTTTAATGAAAATGTCAAAAATCTTCTTAGCAGAATAATTGACCCCAACAGAGTTAACAGCTGAAAAATAAAATTAAATATGTAAGGCAATACTGTCAATGGGCAATTAAGTTTTTATTACTAAAATACAAATGTAAATACGGTAGAACGTATTGACTAATCTCTACATGGCTGCCTTCATTAGAGATAATATTCTCAGCTTTAAAAAAAGATATATATTCAGCTATTAATGCCTCATCCAATGAAGAAAAATATTCTTTAAGATATTTTAAATCTATTTTTTTGTGAAGAAAAATTTGGAGCAAAACTATAATTTCTACATTATTTAAAACATCTGGAAAGGTGGTTTTAAAGTCATTAGAAAATTCAAAACTATTGGTTTCATTTTTAAAGATTGAAGCTATCCAAAAATTATTAAACCAACCTATATTACCATTGGTAATTGTATTAATTTTATTAAAATTTAATGCAGATCTTAAAGACTTTGAAAAGTTGATTTTATTGCCCTTGCTATAAATGTCTATTCCTGCAAGACTATTTTTATATTTCACAATACTTTCCAATTGTTTTTTAGAGAAATCAACGGTAGAAATATATTTTGAAACATGGTTGTCAATCTCAGAATTAATTTTTAGATGTTGGAGGAAGTTTTTATTTATTTCAATAATAAATACTAATTTATTTTCGTAGCGTTTAAAAATATCCAACCATTTGTTAATTGCATTGTATCCATTGGTATTTTTTCTCCACCATAAATCAAAATCATTTAAGAAAACAATAGATCCACTATCTAGTTCCTCCAAATTAATTATTTTGGAAGAGTCGTCATTTACCCTATGCAACAGCTTTGGTAATTGCTTTTCGACAGAACTATTTGAAATATTATTGGGTGGATCAACCGCAAAACAATTCTTTTCATTCAAGGATTCTATAAGGTTGTTAAGAATATATGTTTTTCCTGATTTAGATTCTCCAGAAACCACAATAACATTTTGACTTTTTATAGATTTTGAAGAAAGAGATTTTTTGATATTATAAATCTTGTTTTCTATAAATTCAGAAAAAAAGCTGTTGGGTTTTGAACCTTTATTAAATAACTGAAGATATAATTTTGGCAGATCTTCTAGTTGAGTTTTCGAAGGATTACAGTCTTGGACAAAATTTCTAATTATTTTAATTTTATCAGACTGTGAACGAATTTCTTTTGCAGGCTCTTCAATAGAAACCAAGTCAACAAAAGACAAGAATTTTTCGGAAATAAAATTTTGAATATTAACCAGTCCTGATTTGGAAGCGGAAGAACTTGATTCCACATACTTTTTAGATTCATTAGATAACAAGAAATGGTAATCAGAAAATTTTCTAGTACTTATTTTCAAATCCTCAAAATAGGAGTTCAACCTCTCCTTTTTCAAAATTGAAGTCTTTTTAAATTCTTCAATTTTTAAAATCAATTTTTTCTTAGCATCTTTTAATAGTTCTGAACTTTTTTGATTGTCCATGGTAAATACTACAAGTTTAAATGAACTAATTAATTCTTCAAATTCTTCTGATAACCAGTCCTTATAATCATTTGATGCATTGCTAATAGGGAATATAATATTTTCACTATACAAGAACTGTAGACTACTTTGTAAATTGAATTTTTTTTCAATTAAATTATTTTGTTTGGTAAGAAAATTATCTAAGTCTTGTGGAGAATATAAATTAATTTGAGATGGTATTTTCTCAAAAATATCCTCGTTAATAATCATCCAATTATTAGGCTCTAAAGATCTTATAATGCTTCCAAAAGTTCTTTCTAATTTATCAATCCAGTTATTGATATCTATTTGTTTTTTTAGTACTGATTTTTTTGAGGAAACATTGAGTAATTCTTCAATTTGAATAAAAGTATTTTTATTAAGAATAATGGATAGCTCATTTATTTGTTTAGTTGCCAAATGTTCAATTATGGTAGAGCAACAGTACAAAGCTTTTAAATTATGGAATACAAATACGTTCTTAGACAATCCAAAAGGAAATTCTTCTAATTGGTTCCATTTTTTCTTGTAAGTTTTAGGATTAAAATTATCTTCTCTATTTTCTACTAACAAGTTTACATTGTTCTCACCAACATCTTTTATGACAGCATTTATCAGCTTGGTAACTAATAAATTTAGTTCTTCATTTAATTCAGAGAAAAGCTCTCTGTTAACCGCATTTAATACAGAAAGAATTTCTTTCTTTTTTTCTTGTCTAATAAAATCCTTATAAGAATTGATATATCTAATATGAATGCTACCAAAAATTCTTAAAAGTTGATCAAAATGAAGTACGAAGTTATTTTTAAGATGGAAATCAATTAATTTAACAGCTGGTAAAATCACCCAAGTATCTTTACCACCATTTAAATAACTAGTTTTTAACTTTTGGCTGTAAGCACTAAGAGAGAAATTTTTATTTTCAAGAAATTCTAAAGAATACCTAAAGTTGATTTTTGATGGAATATTTGATAAAAAACTATTGATGGAATTAAAATATTTCCCAATATTTTTTAAAGTACTATATTCTAAATCATCTGCAATATTTTTTACTTTATCAGTATTGTATAAATGTATTTTTAATTCATGTAATAATTTAGATTTGTTATAGACATTAATATAGTATTCTTCAAATTTAACAATTGAGGATTGGAGATCACTAATAAAAGTTTGATTTATTTGCTTTAGTTGTTGTTGCCAAGAACTAGTTTGATGGTCAAAATTATTGTCATAAGTTCTAATCAAGGAACCACTAATTTTTTCTTTAAGAACTATGTTTTTTGGATTTTTAATAGTCTTCGCACTAATTTCAGTTTTATAATCGTCTTTAAAACTATTAGATGCTTCAAGAAATAATGCCGAACCTATTTCACCAAATAAGTCATTTGAAGATTGAATAAATTTTTTCTCTGTCCCTAGTTTAAGTTCCGGTATTTTTATTAAAATAAGATCCGTTTTATGACTTTTAACTCTTATATATTCATTTATATCTTTCTGCTCTAAATAATTATTGATTACCTGAAATTCCGCATTCATTCGTTTTCTATCAATGATAGAGCTTATTTTAGCTTCAATTTCTTCAGAATTAGTGTTTTTTGAATTGACAAAATATATTTTGAGAACAGCTTTTTTCCATTTTTTTGAAGACCTTAAAAACTTAACTAATTGAAGAGATAATTCATTTTCTTTATTAAATCCATTCCACCATAAATCAATAGAACTAAAATTTCCAAATCCTCTTTTCTCATCGTAATCTAAATAAAGTATGTTGTAATCTAAGTCTTTGAGTTTCTGAGTCATTTCACTAAACCAAATTGGATCTTTAGTATTCTTAGCCCAGCCCATTAAGACAGTATTTGGATCTATACCTGAAAATCCATAAGTTGTAGCTATAGATTCGATTCCTTTAAATACATTTTGACAATATAGCTTCCTATGAAAAATAGAATCGTCTATTATCAAATCATCTTTGGTGTTTTGATGAGACTTTGGAAATAAAACTTTTGCAGATTTTGTTTCAATCAAATCGAAATTAGACACCATTCCAGCTCTTCCAATAATTGATTTTCCGAAATCTATTAAATGAGGCCTATTTGCAGTTCCTCCACTAAAGAGTAAAATATTAGGTTGCCAATTTCTTTTGTGAACTGTCTTTTTCTGAAGATTTTTCAAGCCTGTTTTCACCACAGTATTCCAAACACTTAACCAAACATCTCCTGTTCCAAGCACTAAGTCTTTTTTAGATAACCAAAACCAAAAAATGATCATAAATAAAACTGCAATCAGTGTAGCTCCAAGATTCAATTGAATCATTAAAAGCAAGGTGGAAATTGCTCCTAAAAGTGAAATCCATATAGGAATTTTAAACTTTGGTCTGAAATCAGGACTAGACAATTGTTCTAAAAAACAAGATAGATTAATAAACAAATAAGCTGCCATGTAAAACATAGCAACGAGTTCTGCAATTACATTCAGCTCACCAATAAGAATACCAATTTCAGCTATTATAAAAGTAAGAAACAAGGCATTTCTGGGTTCTTTATTTAGTCCCGATTCTTTGGCAAAAACATTGGGAGTTATATTATCCAATGACATTGCCTGTAGTATTCTTGGACCTCCTAAAATACCTCCCAAGGCAGAAGATAAAGTTGCGCCCCAAACACCTCCAAGAACTAAAAGTGGAATAGCTCCAAACTGAATTAATACATTATTATTAGACCTTAGGAATTGTCCATCAATATTGTAATAAATAAAAAGAGAAAGTAATATGTAAATAATTAAACCTATAGATATTGACAACATGGTTCCCCATGGAATAGAAATTTTAGGATTTTTTAAATCTCCACTCATAGCAACACCTGCTGTAAATCCAGTTACTGCAGGAAAGAAAATTCCAAATAGTGTAGCGAAACTTGGAGATTCTATTATATCTGAACCTACTTTCAAACCTTCCGACGAACCTAAAAAAACAGATCCCAATGAGAGCACAATTAGCCCCAAAATAACATACTGAATCTTTAGTGCAAAACTTGTACTTATATAAGCAATTACAAGAACTACAATTAAAGCAAAAGAACCAAACAAACGAAGTTTATTGGTAGATATTCCGTTAATAGCCCAATCTTCGTTTATTACCGGAATCAGACTCTCTGAAAAACCAATTAAATAAAGTGAAATGCTAAATGCAGTGGCAATAAAAATAGTTAGTCCAATAGCACCACCTATTGGAAGACCAAGACTTCTTGTAAGCATATAATAAATACCACCTTTATCAATTTTTTTATCAGTTGCAATGGAAGAAACGCTTAGGCCAGTAGTTATAGAAATTAAATGAGCAAAAAATATGATACTAATAAACTGTAGAATACTAGAAGAATTACCTACAACACTACCAAGTCTCATGTACATAATGACTCCCAATATTGTTAGTAAAGAAGGAGTCAAGACACCACTAAAAGTTCCAAATTTTTTCTGACTTGCCATTAAAAGAATGAAATTTATTAATAAATATGCTAAAAGGAAATTATATTACAGTCATTAATTAAAACAAATATGTTTAAGAACTTAAAAGTATTAGAATTATCAAGTGTGTTAGCTGGTCCTGCAGTAGGAATGTTTTTTTCTGAACTTGGAGCACAAGTTGTTAAAGTGGAGAATAAAACAACTAATGGGGATGTGACGAGAAAATGGAAACTTCCAAAAGAAAAAAGAAGTGACATATCTGCTTATTTCTGCTCAGTTAATTATAATAAAAACTATATTTTTTTAGATTTCAATAACCAAAAAGATAGAACAGAACTAGAAATTTTAATAAAAAATTGTGACATAATTATTACTAATTTCAAAGGGGAAGATGCTGCTAAGTTTTATTTGGGTTTTGAAGATTGTAAAAAAATAAATTCTAATATTATATATGCACATATAGGAGGATTTAAAACCAATTCTAAAAGAGTTGCTTTTGATATAGTGCTTCAGGCAGAAACAGGTTTTATAAACATGACTGGAAATGAAAAAGAATTTGCAAAAATGCCAGTTGCATTAATTGATGTTCTTGCTGCACATCAAATCAAAGAAGGAATATTAACTGCAATGCTATTACAGTCAAAGGAAAAAATAGCTTACAAAGTCTCTACAACACTGGAAGAAACTGCAATTGCATCGCTCATGAACCAATCTTCTAATTTTTTAATGGCACAACACCAAGCAAAACCTTTGGGCACCCTACATCCAAATATTGCACCTTATGGAGAAGTGGCAACCACTTTAGACGGAAAGAAATTAATTTTAGCAATTGGAACAGATAATCAATATGAAGTGTTTTCAAAGATTATTTGTATGGAAAGTAAATGGAGAGATAGATTTAAAACCAATCAACAACGTGTTGAAGGTCGAAAACTTCTCATTGAAATTATAAATACCAAAACCAAGGAAATATTGTCAGATGATTTAATTGAAAAATGTTTTGAAAAAAATATTCCTATAGGTGAAATTAACACAGTAGAAAAGGTAATGCAAAGCGAAACAGCAAAATCAATGGTATTAGAAGAAATTATTGACAATCAAAAAACCAAAAGAATTAAAACTGTAGCTTTTGAATTAACTAGCTGAATTTAATTTATTGATTTTGGAGTTCAATATCTTGACTATTTTCTTACCATCCTCTTTGGAAATTTGAGATCCAAAATTGTATTCCTTGTCAAGCGCATTAATAATAATTGTCCCTTGACCTACTATCCAAAAAGAATCGTTAAAAACTTTGGAAAACGATTTCTCATCCAATGGAGCCAATTTTATTTTTTTAATATTACTGGTAATAAATTCTTTTGCTCTTCCGTATCCCCAAAGTGATTTTTTGACAGAAAATTTATCTTCATCAATTCTGATAAATTCAATTCCAAATCGTCTCCAAATCAATACTCTTACTACTTTATATAGAAAATAGGTCCAAAAAACTAAAAAAGTATAGAAATAAATCTTTTGGTTTTGAAGTTCTTTCGTGAAAAATAAAAAATAAAATATTACTAGTCCACAAGACAACCAAATAAAGAGCCAGATAAGCATAACCATTATCTTCCAATGGTCAGTCTTAGAGGAGATTATCATAGTAAAAAAATCTTTGTGGTCTTCGTAAGACACTCTATTTCCAATCCAGTTCATAATACAAAATTATCAACTTTAAATTATTTATAGAAGATATACGAAACTTTTAATGCAAAAAAAGGTATAAAGAACTCTAAAATTTAGGCATGGAAATTGATAAGTCTTATTATATGATAAATAAATCAAAACTTATACTAGTAACCATTTTATATGTAATGGTTAATCTATTGAGCAATAATGTAATTTCTCAGACTGAGAATACCTATGAAAATTTATTGGTATTGTATGTAAACGAAGACTATAAAAATTGTTTCAATAAATCTTTAAAATACACCGTTAAAGATAAAACTAAAAAAGATCCTCTTCCCTATTTATTTGCATCAAAAGCTAGTTATGAAATGAGTCAAGATCATAAATACACAGAAGAATTTCCTAAAGCTAGAAAAACAGCTTTGTCCTATGCTGCGAAATATCGAAAAAAAGACAAAGAATATCTATTTAAAGAAGATGCTGAAGAATTTTTAAACGACTTTAAAATAAATATAATTGAAGAACTAGAAAATCACTTACAAGAAGGGACAGATAAGACTTACTCCAAAGCTGTAGGACTAACTAAAAAGACTTGTGATATTGATCCTGATGATATTGGAGCAAAATTACTCTATTCGATACTTTGTACAATTACAAAAAATAAAACCAATGCTAAAGAATATTTAAAACTGTGTATTCCAAAATTGGAAGAATATGAAAAAAATAAATTCAGTCTTAAATATATGTCCGAATCTCAACAATTATTTTTGAGATATGCGATAATGGAATATGCTAAGTATTACAAAGAAAAAGATGCTGCAAAATCAAAGAAAATGATGGAGTATGGAAAGCCGTTATTTTATGAAGAAAATGATTTTTCTAAAATTGAATACAATATGGATTATAAATTCTTATTTGATGATTTTAAATAAGGAATTATATTGGAATCTATGAGATTTATTATTTTTTTAATTCTTGTTACCTATACTTTTACTGGCTTTGGCCAATCCTACACATATAAAATTGGATTGTTAAAATACAATGGTGGGGGAGATTGGTATGCAAATCCAACAGCATTAAAAAATCTAATTGAGTTTTGCAATGAAGAAATCGGAACTAATATTAACCCTATCTACGATGAAGTAGAAATTGGCAGTAATTTGCTGTTCAATTATCCATTTGTTCACTTAACAGGTCATGGAAATATTGTATTGAATCAGCAAGAGATCAACAACTTAAGAAATTATTTAATTGCAGGTGGGTTTTTACATATCTCGGACAATTATGGATTGGATCCTTTCATTAGAAAAGAAGTTAAAAAAATATTTCCCGAATTAGATTTTGTGGAACTGCCCTATTCGCATGCCATATACCATCAAAAATTTGACTTTAATGAAGGATTGCCTAAAATTCACCAACATGACGAAAAGCCTTCTGCAGGATTTGGAATTATATTCGAAGGAAGATTGGTTTGTTTTTACGACTATGAATGTGATTTAAGCGACGGTTGGGAAGATTCAGACGTTCATAAGGACTCTGAAGAAACTAGAACTAAAGCGCTTCAAATGGGGTCCAATATTCTTTCTTACACTTTTCTAGGGACTAAAGACTAGTTTCTTAAATGCTTTAAATTCATACCATATAGAACTATGAAAATTATAGGAAATATGGCAGAAATTAATAGTTGATTAAAATCAAATGGATTGACACTGTAAGGAACCAATAAAATAAGTACTTGAATTAAGCAGTAGCCATAAAAACCCATTTTTTTAAAATTCCACAACATATAAACAAAGGCAACATTCCCTAAATATAGTATTAGATACCAAATGGAAGTTTTGTCCATTAAATTGAAAATATCTTTGTACATATCTATCATTTCTTGATTAGGTAGAAGACTAAACATTTCTTGCTTAACAGTTTCGTTAATAAATAGAGAATAAAGAGTAGAAATAATTATTTGTATTCCAGAGCCTATCCAGCTTAAAATACATAAAACCTTTAGTAAAACAGGTCTTTCGTTAAAATTCGATGAAGTATTTTGGGGGAGGTCAAACGTTGGTACTGATTCACTCATATTATAGTTTTAAGGATAAATATAAATTTTAAAGTTAAAAATAAAAAAAGCTCCCCATAAATATGGAGAGCTAATGCGGACCGGACGGGACTCGAACCCGCGACCCCCTGCGTGACAGGCAGGTATTCTAACCAACTGAACTACCGGTCCAAATGGACGGTAAATTTAATTTTTTTGTCTGTAGTAACAAGCAATTAAATAGATTTTTAATATATTTTTTTTCTCTTCAACAAATATTCGAGTAAAATTTGATCAAAACCTATTTCAATATCGGCGCTAATTAAGTCTACTTTTTGTTGTTTTAGCAAGTTGTGAATCTTACTTTTCATAGAATTTCTTTCTGTTATATACTTTTCTTTAATTTGCTTTGGATGCATTTTAATAGAGTCACCTGTTTCAACATCGACAACATTGTAATATTTGTTTTTTAGATTTAATTGATTTTCAAGATTGTGGTGAGAAACATCAAAAACTACAATTTCGTGTAAATGATGTCTTAAATGTTTGATGGAATTGGCAAAATCTTCAGGATTGTCAATTGCCATAAAATCTGAAAATATAAAAACCAATGAACGTTTATGAATTTTAGATGCTAAAGCATTTAGCATTTTAGCAATATTTGTTTTTTTATTTTTAAAACTTTTTTTCTGGTTCTCTAAAATTCTTTCAAGATTAGAAAGTAAAAAACGTTGATGTGTTAAAGATGATTTTGCAGGTGAATAAAAGTCTAATGCATCACTAAAAATAGATAATCCAAATGCATCTCTTTGTTTTCTCATTAAAAAAATAAGAGCTGCTGCAGCATCTACAGAAAAAGTAAATTTATTGTATGGCTGATCTACTGGAAACATCATTGAAGAAGAAGAATCTATAAGAATATGACATCTTAAATTAGTTTCCTCTTCATATCTTTTAATAAATAGCTTATCTGTTCTTGCTAATAATTTCCAGTCTAAATGTTTGACCGATTCTCCACTATTATATAATCTGTGCTCGGCAAATTCTACCGAGAAACCATGAAATGGACTTTGATGTAAGCCAGTAATAAAGCCCTCCACAACTTGTTTTGCCAACAACTCTAGAGATCCAAATTTTCGTGCAGTTTTATAATTAATCACCTACAATAAATCATTTGCTAGATTAGCTAATTCGGATCTTTCACCTTTTTCTAAAGTAATATGGGCAAAAAGATCATCTCCTTTGAGCCTATCTATAAGATAAGAAAGTCCATTACTCTGCTCGTCTAAATAAGGAGTATCAATTTGAAAAACATCTCCAGTGAAAATAATTTTAGTATTTTCTCCTGCCCTAGTAATAATAGTTTTCACTTCATGAGGAGTTAGATTTTGAGCTTCATCAATAATGAAAATTACGTTAGATAAGCTTCTTCCTCTTATAAATGCGAGTGCAGAAATTGTTAATTTTCCTTGCTCTTGCATTTCTTCTATTTTTTTAAACTTTTTCTCTTTACTTCCAAATTGATTTTTAATGAATTTTAGATTGTCAAAAAGTGGCTGCATGTAAGGGTTAATTTTATCATCTGCATTTCCAGGGAGATAACCAATATCTTTATTACTCAATGGAACAATTGGTCTAGCCAAAACAATTTGTTGGTATAAATTATGTTGTTCTAAAGCAGTAGCCAAAGCCAAAAGAGTTTTTCCTGTTCCGGCAACTCCTTGTAGAGAAACAAGTTTAATATCGGGATTTAATAGAGCATGAAGTGCAAAAGTTTGTTCTGCATTCTTGGGTTTTATTCCATAAGCGTACTGTTTTTCTACTCTTTCTACATGCTTTTCATGTGGATTGTAATAACCTAAAACAGAACTTTTACCGTTTTTCATAATATAAAAGCCATTGGAAATAATTCTATTTTTCAATACACTCAAATCTTCATTTAAACCATCTTTATAAAGCTTATTAATGTAATTAGAATCTATTTCATCAATTAGTTGTTTGCCGTTGTAAAGGGTACTATCCCTATCAATTTTACCAGTTTCAAAGTCCTCAGCGGTAATGTTCAATGCTTTTGCTTTCAGACGCAAATTAATGTCTTTGGAGACTAGAATTATCTTAGATTTATTATTTGAAATTTTAAGACTTAAAGCAGCATTTAAAATCTTATGGTCATTTTTATTTCCAAAAATGTTGACAGCATTAGTAGTAAGACTTTCATCTTCCATGATTATTTTAAACTTACCACTTTCAATTCCATTGATAGGCACCCACTCTTGAAGTGTGAAATCCTTGCTTAATCTGTCTAATACTCTTATAAATGCTCTTGCCTCAAAGTTTTTGGTATCATTTCCTCTTTTAAAGTTGTCTAATTCTTCTAAAACAGTAATTGGAATAGCTATATCGTTTTCTTCAAAACAATGTAAAGAATGGTGATCATGTAAGATTACAGACGTATCGAGAACAAATATTTTCTTTTGTTTCTTTTTAGACATTTACAATAAAGAAAAACATTTTAAATGTTAATAAGGTAAAATTTAATAACAATTTAAAGAATGTTAATATTTAATTTACTTTGAAATCAAATTCTAAAACTGTTTTATTTTTTCTTTCATCTGAAACCTCGACTCTACAGCTATGATTTCCAGGTAAGACATTGGTGTATTTATCCAAACTAACTTTTAGTCTATTACTCTTAGGGCTAAAATTGGAAAGAACCCATTTATTGTCAATAAAAACATTGTATTGATCAACACCACTTTTTAATTCTATTATTTTAAAAACAAGTTCTTGATTTATATTTTTTTGAAAGTTATTTCCTACGTGATTGATCTTTGGAGGAATTGAATCTGTAAATATTTTATACCTTCCAAACTTATTGACTTCTGCCGATATCCAATCCTTTGAAATATCTGTATTTTTATTAATAATATTCCCGTTTTTTGTCAATTCTCCAATAAATAATTTATCTCTATTTGATGGTGCATTTTTAGACAACTTGATAGATAAGATAAACTTTCTTTTCAGGGGAAAATTGGGATTGTTAAAAGTATATATACCTTGTTTTTTAATTGGACAGATTGGAAAGTTATCATAAAGTGTATTGGTATCCATCACCACCAACATCGTACTATCTGAAGAGTAAACATTAGTTGGTTGTTTTTGCTGAAATGAAAAATCATTTTGACAATTACTAAGTGATTTATTTTTGATATAAAATTTTAATTTAGAAATATTGTTTTTAATATCTCCAACAACGATTTGAATTTCATGAATCAACGTATCTTGAAAGCACATCAACCCATTGCCAATATTCTTTTTGTAAATCTGTAACTCATTGTTAGGATGAATATACATTTTATGGATTTTCTCTCTTTGCTTTTCGTAGGCGCTATAGTCTTTGTGAATATTTGTTTGTCTATTAGTTTCGAAATCAATTTCATCAAATTTTAGTTGGTATTTAAGTTGTTTATCTACATACATATTTATAGAGTATACACCACATCTGTTGGAACTATTATTGTAATAATCTGATGATTTTAAGCCAAATCCACTTAATCCGTCTAGGTAAACGATGCTATCGTATTTCAAATGGTAATTCTGGTTTTTTTTAATAGTTAGAAAATCTTTTGAAGAATAACTATCTAAACCATTAGAGTTTAAAAATGAATAAAGTTTCAATTTATTAATTAGTGGAGGCTTGTTGTCTGCAATATCAAAATTAAATAACTCTGGGTTAATAGGATGTTCAGACTTAGTTTCTCTAATTTCGAAATGTAAGTGAGGTCCTGAAGATCCACCTGTATTGCCAGAATATGCAATAATTTCTCCCTTAGAAACTGTTATATCTAAAGAATCTAAATAATAAGTTAAAGTTTCTGTTTGAAGTTCGTATTGGCGTTTTCTTAAAATCTTTTCTATTTTCTCTGGAAAATGATTTAAATGAGCATAAACACTTGTAAAACCATTTGGATGGGCTACATATATCGCTTTGCCATACCCCATCTTAGAAACATTAATTCTAGACACAAAACCAGTATCAATAGAGTAAATTCTATAATTAATTCTTCCATTGGTTTTAATATCTAAACCAGTATGAAAATGGTTAGATCTCAATTCTCCAAAGTTTCCAGAAAGTAGAATTGGAATACCTATTGGAGGTCTAAAATTATACTTGTTTTTTTCTTGAGAAATAATGGATAAAAGCGAAAAAAAAACAGTAAACAAAAATAAAAATCTAATTAAGAAATTCATTAGACAAATCTTGTCATAATTAAACAAACATGGTCTTATAAAATTAGTTTTTTATTCACAATTAATTTTAAATTTGAATAATTAAGTTTAGCTACTAACTTTGTATAACTGGTTTGGTCCAATGGAAAAAGAAATATCTACATTAAATGAAATCCGAAGTTTCATAAAAAGTTTAAAAGAAAAATTAAATTCAAAAATTCAAGAGAATAATAAATTGAATCAAGATATTCTTTCTGCAGGAGAAGAGATAACCCATCTTAAAAATAAAATTTCTGATTTAAATGAAAATGTGAAAATGCTGAAATTGGCCAGTCAAATTGATGGAAACGAAGTTGGATCTACCAAAGACGTGAAGTTAATGATTAATGAAATGGTTAGAGAAATTGACAAATGTATTGCACTACTAAATAAATAAAACATGAGCGAACTTTCTATTAAGGTAGTAATTGGAGGAAGAACCTATCCATTGACAATTAACAGAGAAGATGAAGAGAAAATAAGAAAATCTGTTTCTGAAATTGAAAATAATATTAAAAATTTAAAAGAGAATTATGCAGTAAATGATATGCAAGATTTATTGGCCATGACTGCCTTAGAATATGCCAATGACTCAGTTACTAAAAATAATTCTGTAGAAATTGATAAACTCAGTAAAGAAATATTCAATCTTAGGAATGAATTAGAAGATTAATAGAATTGATTTATGTCATTGGAAAATAAAAAAGTACTTGTAACTGGGGGAGCAGGATTTATTGGAAGTAATATCATTGAATACTTATTGAACAAAAACAATACAGTTACTTGTTTAGATAATTTCATCACTGGAAAAAAAGAAAATGTTGAAAATTTTCTTAGCAATCCTAACTTTACAATGTTAGAGGGAGATATCACCAATTTAGAAGATTGTTTAAAAGCATGTGAAAATATTGATGTAATTCTACACCAAGCAGCTTTAGGTTCCGTACCAAGGTCAATTGAAAATCCATTAAAAACTAATGATATTAATATCAACGGTTTTATAAATATTTTATGGGCAGCAAAACAAGAAAATATTTCAAGAGTTGTATATGCCGCAAGTTCATCGACCTACGGAGATTCAAAAAAACTTCCAAAGATTGAAAATGAAATTGGTTCGCCTTTATCTCCTTATGCAGTAACTAAATATGTAAATGAACTTTATGCTGGAGTATTCTCTAATCTATATGGATTAGAACTTATTGGATTAAGGTACTTTAACGTATTTGGAAGAAAACAAGATCCAGATGGTGCATATGCAGCAGCAATACCAAAATTTATCAAAGCATTTATTAATCATCAGGAACCTGTAATTCATGGAGATGGGTCACAAAGTAGAGATTTCACTTACATAGACAATGTTATTCAAGCCAATGAATTGGCTGCTACTACCAAAAATCCAGATGCATTAAATCAAGTATACAATGTAGCTTGTGGAGACCAATCATTTTTAAAAGAATTGATTGAAAATTTAAGAGACTTACTTTCTAACTTTGATTCAGAAATAAAAAATATTGAAATTAAAAATGGTCCAGAAAGAATTGGAGATGTAAAACATTCTTTAGCATCCATTGAAAAAGCACAAAAATTATTGAACTATCAGCCTACTCATAATTTAAAACAAGGGTTAAATTCTGCTATAGAATGGTATTGGAATTATTTTAAAACCAATTCTTAAATTCAAAATTTCAAAAATCTATTTTATAAATTTCATTAATGAGATGTTTGTAACATCTTATTTTGGTAAAATTATATGTCTTTAGAATACTTAAATTAGTTAAAAGACTAAATCTTATACAAATAAGTGGTTAATTTTTTAAGAAAAATAGATATCGAACTATTTCTAGTTTTGTTTCTTTTATCAGGGATGTTTAAAAGTTTATTTTTCTCATTCTATGGAGATAATTCTACTTCCATTCCATTCACATTAATTTTTGGAGGACTATTAGTTACTATGATTTTGGTGAAAAAAGAGTATTCTATTCAAAGACTTAAAAATGAATTCACAAAACATGTCTTTTTAATTTTATTTTTCATTTGGTGCTCTGTTTCTACCTTTTACACCTCCTCAGAAAATTATGTTTGGTATAAGCTTATAGCTTTAGGAACCAACTTATTAGCCTTTTATTCGGTGCTAATTATCAATAAAATAAATGTTAAGAAATTTACGTTGTATTTTTCTTTTTTTCTTTTCTTTTTTAGCTTGTTTTTTTTCATCATAAACCCAAACTCACTTTCAAAAAACATCCCTTTCCATACTAAATTTAATGAAGGATATATCCAAGGATGGTATCTTACTTTAGGACAGTTTTTTGCGGCAAATATTTTTTTAGCTTTTCATCTTAAAAATCATAAAAGAATAATCTATCTTATACTAGTATCCATTAATCTAATTCTTTTATTTGCTGGGAGATTTCCTATTATAATGGGATTGTTTTCTCTTACTCTTTTAAGTATTTATCTTGTAATAACTAAAAAAATTAACAGAGAAATGCTATTACAATTAATAAAATCTGTTTTAGTAATTCTATTTATAAACGGAGCACTTTATTTAACCTCTAGTAATTACAAAGAAATAATAAAAAGAACCGTTTATAGATTTGAAGTTTTATCTTCCAATACAGAAATTGATTTTGAAGAAAAAGACCACCAACTATCTAGTAAAGACAAGAATTATTCTTTTAATAAACGATTAGAATATTTTATTTTTTCAAAAGAAAAGATTTTTGAAAGTTCAAAATCTATACTTATAGGCTATGGCTTAGGAAGTTTTTCCAAAGAGTATAGTAATGAAGACAAAAGACTTTATCCACACAACATCATTTTAGAAATTTTCTTTGAGCTTGGGATAATTGGACTACTAATAATGCTGGGGTTAGTATTGACAAATATTAAAATATTTAAAAGTTTTTTAACAAACTTTGCACTTTTAGCAGTGATTATTTTGTTTTTGAATGCGATGAAATCCTCTTCAATTGTTGATTTAAGAGTGCTTTTTGCTCTGTATGCAATTTCTATTTTTCACTTTAAAGAACTAAAGCCAAAGACATGATTAAAGTTTGTCATTTAAGTTCTGCTCACCATAGGTTTGATACAAGAATCTTTTATAGGCAATGCCAGTCGTTGGCAAGTAATAATAGGATAGTAAGTTTGGTAATAGCAGATGGTCATGGAAATGAAATCAAAGATGATATTTCAATTTTTGATGTGGGAAAACAAAAAAATAGATTTAGAAGAATATTTAGAACTACTAATGATGTCTATAAAAAAGCATTAGAACTAAATTGCGACATTTATCATTTCCATGATCCAGAACTAATTAGAACAGGGTTAAAATTAAAAAAAGTAGGCAAGAAAGTAATATTTGATATTCATGAAAATATTGCATTACAAATCTTAAGTAAAGAATATATTCCAAAAATTCTAAGAAAAATAATTTCTAAAATTTATAGACTTTATGAAATCAAAAAACTAAAAAAATTTGATGCTCTAATAATTGCTGAGCATTCCTACAAAAAATATTATTCGTCTTTGAATAAAAATTTAGTTACTGTTCTAAACATGCCTAAAATAGATCATTTGAAAAAATTTTATTCTGAGAATAGAACAAAAAATGAAATATTTTACATTGGTGGAATATCCAATAATAGAGGATTTGATGTTTTAATACAATCATTAAAAATATTAAAACCAAAAATACCTGATATTTTCGCACATTTTATCGGTCCATTTGCTAAAACTTTAATTGACAATGAGCAACTTAAAGAAATAAAAGAAAACTTTAAACTTTATGGAAGTTTGCCCTTGATTGAAGGATTGAAATATTCCCAAAATTCAAAAATAGGCTTGAGTATTCTTAAACCAATAAGCAACTATACTAAATCGTATTCTACTAAAATTTTTGAATATATGGCCATTGGTCTTCCTGTAATCACATCTGATTTCAAACTATATAAGGATATAATAGATGAAAATAATTGTGGAATTTGTGTTGATCCCGAAAACCCCAATGAGATTGCTAAAGCAATAGAATTAATTTTAACAAATCCAGAAATAGCAAAAGAAATGGGACATAATGGAAGATGTCTTGTAAAAGAAAAATACAACTGGAAAAATGAGGAATTTAAACTTATTAATATTTATAAAATACTTGATTGCTAACTAGAAAAACTCAATTTATTTAATGACAAATTCAATTGTGAAATATTTCAATAAAATAAGAGTATTAAACTTTCTTTTACTATTGATTCCTTTTCTACTTCCACTAGAAAAAACCACAGTTCGTTTTCTTATGGTTATCTTTTCTATTATATGTTTAATTTATGGAGACTATAGCCAACTAAAAATCAAAAAAAACTGGATTAAATTAAGTATTATAAGTTTGTGGTTGCTTCCATTTATTCAACTGTTATTGTTAAATAAAATTGATGAATATTTAGGAAATCTTATTACAAAAATCACATTACTTATACTCCCCATTCTAATTTTAATTGGTTATCAATCCAACAAAATTAATTTGGCAGGAATTCTAAAATTTTTCATCTACGGCTCTTTAACAGCTACCTTATTTTGTGTTATTAACCTTACGGTATCCTACTTTTTATTAAATGAACTTAATGCCATCAAATACACTTCAATATCCTTGTTTCATCATCCTGGATATTTCACTATGTACTTAAATTTTGTTATTGGATTAATTTATTTAAATAATTTAAAACCTATTAGAGAATTAAAACTTCCAGAAAACTCCAGCTTTATAATAATAAGTTTCCTATCTTTTTTTATACTAATTGCCTCTTCCAGGACAGGATGGATAACCAACATATTAGTGCATCTATTTTTTATTTCTTGCATCTTTTACAGCAAAAAAATCAGTAAAAAAGCACTTATATATTTTCTAGTTCTCATGATTCCGTTCTCCACAGTGATTTACACAAATGAAACTATTCAAAATCGATTCAGGGAGATTATTACCAATACCTTTGAGAAAGATGAAAAGAAAAAAGTAAGATCTTCAACATTGGTGAGAAAAAAAACATGGTCTACATCCTTAAAACTAGTTAAAGAAAAATGGATAACTGGATATGGTACAGGATTGAGTAAAAAAGTCCTTCAAGAACAATATAAAAAGGATGGTTACGATTATATGTACAAAAAAAATTACAACTCTCATAATCAATATCTACAAGTTTTACTAGACCATGGTGTTTTTGGTTTTTTAATATTAGCATTTTTTACTTTTGGGATGTTGTATGCTTCTTTAAAACAAAAAGATTTTATATACGCGTTATTTTTAGCCATTATGATTTTAAACTTTATGACGGAATCAGTTCTTGAAACGCAAAGCGGAGTTATTTTCTTTGCTTTTTTTAATACTATCTTTTTCTTCCAATGGTTCAATAAAAAATATTTAGCAACTTGAATAAATCAGAAAAAAATCAATTTTTAAAAAATGTTTTAACAATATTTTCTGGTACTACAATTGCTCAGATCATCAACTTTAGTGCTATAATTATTTTACAGCGATACTTTTACAGCCCAGAGGAATATGCACCATTTAGATTATTCTTCGAATTTGCTGCAGTTTTTAGCAGTGTAGCTGCTCTTAGACTTGAAAGTGGGCTTATTCTAGAGAGAGAAGACAATAGAGCGCTCTCTTTATTAAGAATTTCTTTAAAATACGCTGTAATTGTTTCTATAATTGGAGGAGTTGTTTTTACATTCTATTTTATTAATGAAATAATAGTTTTTCAATACGAGTGGCTTTTGATAATCCTAATGCCATTGGCTATTTTTTCTAATGGAATCATTCAAATTTCAAGACAATTTTTCACTAGATCAAAAAACTTTCTCACCATAACAACTTCCAGAGTTATTCATAGTACTTCAGGTAGTATAGCCCAAATAGTTACTGGTTTATTGAGTTTTAATTTTACTGGACTTGTGATTGGAAGATTAATTGGCCTTATAAGTTGCAATATAAATTATGTAAGAAAGTATTTTCAAAATCATAATTGGATTAAAAAAAATAAACCATTAGAAAAAGAATTAATTCAAAAACACAAGAAATTCATTTGGTTCAGTTCTCCAGGTGTATTTGTTGGGAATTCAATAAATCTAATTACGCTAATATTTTTCACCCACTATTATGGAGAAAAATTTAGTGGGTTACTTGCGGCAGCTATTCAATATCTTGGATTACTAATTATGATGTTCTCTTCCTCATTCGCACAAGTCTATTACAATGAAATCGCTCAAATAAAAGATCCAAGAGAATTGTATAAATCTTATATCTATTGGTTGAAAAGATTATTCACCCTTACCCTTATTGGGTGGATTATTCTAGTGGTAACTCCTTCCTCAATATTAACTTCAATTCTTGGGGATAAATGGGCTGGACTAATGGATGCAATTAAAGTTATTAGCCCTTGGATGGCAATTATGTTTATTGCCTCTTCCCTATCCTACGTATTTATAAGATTAGAAAAACAAAAAGAAATTTTCTTTTTTGATGTTTTCCATTTGGTATTAATAATAACAACATTAGTATCAGGCCATTATTTTTTAAATGAAAAAAATCAAATTCTATATCTAGTAACTATTATACAAAGTATTTTTTATATTCTTTCGATATCTTTAGCATTAAAATTTTTAATTGAAAATCTTAAAAAAAATAATGATTAAGGGTGAGGTTCAAAATACAAACCAATGAAAAATAATATTTGGATAATAAACCAGTATTGTGGATCAAAGTTTCATGGGATGAACTTTAGATCTTGGTATTTTGCTAAAGAATTAAAAAAAAAAGGATATAACCCCCATATTATTAGTGCTTCTTATTCTCATTTATTTTACAAACTTCCTGTAACAAAAGGAAAATTCACCTTAGAGGATGTCGACGGAATTCCTTTTACTTGGGTGAAAGTTTCAAAATATAAAGGTTCTCAAAGTATAGGCAGAGTACTAGTGATGATTCAATTTATGCTTAATCTGTTTTTTCTTCCTAAGAAAAAGCTACAGAATCCAGATGTGATTATTGTATCCTCTCTTTCCCCACTTCCAATAATTAATGCTTACCTATGGTCCATAAAATACAAAGCAAAATTAATATTTGAAGTAAGAGATATTTGGCCACTTAGCTTAATAGAAATTGGAGGCTTTTCAAAATTAAATCCTCTTGTTTTATTTTTTGGATGGTTTGAAAAATTTGCCTACAAAAAAGCAGATAAAGTAATTTCACTATTGCCTAATGCAAAACCACATATGGAAAGTAGAGGTATGGAGAAAGATAAATTCGTACATATTCCTAATGGATTTAATTTAGAGGAAATGAAAAAATCTAAAGAATTAGATAAAAGCATTTCTAATTCAATACCGAAAGATAAATTTATTGTTGGTTATACTGGATCATTAGGTGCATCTAATGCAATGGAATATTTAATTGAGGCAAGCAATCATTTAGAAAACAATGAAAATATTCACTTTGTTATTTTTGGAAAAGGGCAACATTTAGAAAAACTAAAAAATAATGCAAAAAACAATGTTTCTTTTTTTGGACAAATTGATAAAAGTGAAATTCAATCTGCAATTTCTTTTTTCGATGTGTGTTATATAGGTTGGCACAACCATTCTCTATACAGGTTTGGTATTAGTCCAAATAAAATATTTGACTATATGTATGCAGGAAAACCAATTATTCACTCTGTAAATACTTCTAACGATTTTGTTCAAATAGCTGAAGCTGGAATAAGTATTCCAACGGAAAACCCAAAAGAAATTACCAATGCGGTAAGTGAAATTTCTAAAATAGAAAATAAAAAGCTAAAAGAATGGGGCAAAAATGGCAAGAAATATGTCGAAGAAAACCATACATTTTCGCACTTAACAGAACTATTAATCTCAACCTTTGAATAATGGTTGAATTGTATTCAATCGCATATTATATTTTAATTGCTTCAGTATTAATTATTGGATTAATTATCTATTTAAAAATAGCTGAAAAATGGTCAATAATCGACCATCCAAATTCTAGAAGTTCTCATCTAGTTGTTACTAAAAGAGGTGGTGGTATCATTTATTTGATAGCATTGGTTATATATATGATTAGTTCCAATTTCAACATGCCAAGTATTATCATTTGTGGTCTTCTTTTGGGAATAATGGGTTTTATAGACGATGTAAAAAATCTTAATTTTAAGATCAAATTAATATTTCAATGTCTCACCATTGGTTATTTACTTTCTACTGGAAGCTATAATGGATTAGAATGGTATTTACTTATTTTGATGTTTTTTCTCATTATTAGCAGTGTTAATATTTTGAACTTTATGGATGGGATAAATGGCTTAACCATATTATACTCCTTGTCATTTTTAATTTCATTTTATATAATAAATGCTTATATTATTGCTTTTACAGACAGCAATTTCTTATTAATAGTTATACTTTCTAATTTAATAATTGGCTATTTTAATATTAGGAAAAAAGCAGTTTGTTTTTTAGGAGACGTTGGTGCAATTACTATGGGTTTTATATATGCAGTTTTAACAATTACTTTAATAGTCGAAACCAATAGTTTAAATCCTTTAATTTTATTTTTAGTTTACTTCTTGGATTCTGGATGGACTATTGTAGAAAGATTGTTGGCAAAAGAAAATATTTTTCACCCGCATAGAAAACATCTTTATCAGTTATTGGTGAATGAATATAAATTATCTCATTTACTTGTTGCTTCAATTTATTTCTCCATTCAGGCCCTTATAAATATAACTTGGCTTTTGAATTATGAAAAAGATTTATCACCTATTATATTAATCTCAATATTTGGAGTTTTTTCAGTTATATATCTGTTAACTAAGAAAATTTTAAATAAAAAATTGGATTTGGCTTAAGGAAGCATTAATAAAAAAGTTCAGCCATCATACATCTGGCACTTCCTCCACCATAATTTTCAATTGTAGAAAGATTAGAAAATACAATTTCACCAAACTTCTCTAATTTTTTAAGCTGACTTTTATTGAGAGATTCAAAAGCAGATTGTGACATAACAATAATTGGAGAGTTATTTGAACCAAAAACTTGCAGCATATTCCCAGCAAAATTATTCATTTGTGGGACAGTAATTTCAATAACTTCTTTATTAGTTTCTTTTAAGGAATTTAAAACCTTAACCTTTTCCACTTGGTCATAAATTGTCTCTAAACAAATTACAGAAAAACTATCTCCAAGACACATCATTACATTGGTATGGTAAATTGGTGACTGTTTATGGTTAACTGTGTGAAAAGCATTGAAATGAATAATATTGTAATTCATTTTCTGACCAAAATCAACCAAGATTTTTTTGGAAGTTCTCTCCGACAAAGCAGCATAAGCTATTTTATTTTCTCTATCTAAAATCATACTTCCTGTTCCTTCTAGATAAAGGTTTTCTTGCTCATAGACTGTTAAATCAACAGTAGATTTAATTTTAAAATTTAAATTTTTTTCAAGAATTTTAAATATTTCTAAGTCCCTTTCCTTTCTTCTACTTTTGGCGAACATTGGATATAGAATTTTAGTTCCATCTTTGTGAAGAGAAAACCAATTATTGGGGAAGACAGCATCTGGATTTAGGTCATTGTCTTTAGGTTCTAGTACAGTTAAATTAACCCCTTTAGTATCTAGTTTGTAAACCATATTGTCAAACTCTCTTAGAGCATTCTCAGATATTTGTTGTTGGTTTTGACTGCTTATTGGATTTTGAAAATGATTATTTTCTGCAGTCTCCGCATTGTAGGTGAAGCCCGTTGGATTAATCATTAAAATACTATTTGTTATTTGTGACATTACTCTCTTATTAATGGAAGAGTGGAGCATCTAAACAAACCTCCCATTTTAGATATTTCTGAATAATTTACTTCCTCTACTAAAATATCTTTTTGTTGTAACCAACTATTCAATCTTGAAAATCTAGAATCGGATATTACTACATTGGGAGAAATCGAAAAAATATTAGAATGCATATTGTTTTTTTCTTCTTTAGATAGATAAAACAAGTTAGACTTGCCTATTAATTTTTGTAAATAACCAACATCGCTTTTATTTTTAAAAGAATCAGGTGCTATTATGGCTAAATCGTTGGAAACAGGTTGAAAACAACAATCTAGGTGTAAGGTGTTTTCGTTCTTATCGGTATCGGATTTAAATAGTTCAAAACCCATAACCTTCTTACTGGGAAAATTATTTTTAATAAAATCTACAGATTCAAAATTGGTTCTAGCAACTTTGTATTTATTAAAGTCTGTTGAATTAGAAGCCCCAATAAAAACATGGTCTTTAAAAATAGTCACATCCCCACCTTCAATTTTTGAATTAGAATCAATCTTTAAAACTTTATCAGCACTCATTTGGTTTATAATATGTTCAATAGCTGGAATTTCGTTATATCTATTTTCAATGATATTGGAAATTAAGAAAGTGTCTTGTATAACAAACCCTAAATCTCTAGCAAAAACTTGATTAAGATTTAGAATGTTTTCTGGTCTTAAAACCTTCACATTGTACTTATTCAACACTTCCAAAAAGTCTGTCATCTCCTTAGAGATATCTATTGCAGTAGGATAAGTGTTATTTTCTACATGGTAAATAGAGGAAGGATCAAAGCATTCTTCAATATTGGGAACAGGACCAATATCGTTAGGAATTCCCAAAACAACCGATTTTAAAAATCCTGTTTCACTATTTACACTGAGAGATATTTTAGAATTTGAATTCAATTTCCTATTTAATTAACAGAGATATTAGTTAGGTAAAAATACAATTAATTATCAACTAAAATTTTCCTTAAAATATTTTGGTGATTGGTCTTAATTGAAATAAAATATTCGCCATTTTTAAATTTAAGAGAATCTATTTTAAAAATCTTCTCTCCCTTTTCAATATTTCCATTGTAAATTTTTTCCAGTTGTTTTTCTTTATTGTCTAAAATATTAAAGTCTATGTTTTGTACGTTACTTAAAGTAATTCCTATTTGAACGTCTCCTTTAAATTCAGTTGGAATTGGCATTAGGTCAATGTAATTCTTAGCATTTAGATTTTTGTTTTTTCTAAGGGAATAGATGAACTTGATTAGCTTAACCAACAACCAAAAACCAAGAATAACAGAAATCACACCGATTGAGTTTATTAAAACTCTCCAAAATACGCTAGATGACCAAAGTTCTTTCATATATTATTCAAAATTAGAAAACAAATTGGCATAGTACCATTTCAATTTTGATATTTATACAATCTTTGTAACAAATATTATTTTTATTGGATTTTAAAATTAGGATAAATAAAATTTTTCAGGCGTTTGATCTTCCACTTCCTGGAAAACAGGCCCATAAAGAAATGGCTCCATACAGAAATGAAATAGAGCTAGATTTTAAAAATAAAAACCCTAAGATTGCAAGTACTTTATTACTAATTTATCCTAAGGATGGGAAAACATTTTTTTGTTTAATTGAACGGCAAGAGTACGAAGGGACCCATAGCAATCAAATATCTTTTCCTGGAGGTAAAAATGAAAGTGGTGAATCTATGAAAGAAACTGCTTTGAGAGAAACTAAAGAAGAAATTGGCGTTGATCCTATTTCCATTAATATTATTGGTGAATTAACTCAAGTATTTGTTCCTCCGAGTAATTTCTTAATTCATCCTTTTGTAGGCTATTGTGATTTTACACCAGATTTCATAGCTAGTGAGAGGGAAGTTAAAAGAATAATTGAAGTAAACATTGAAGAATTATTCAAAAAAAATGTTATTAAAATTAAGAAGATGAGCTTTAAGAAAAGTAGTGGAAATGTGAATTTTGAAGTGCCTTATTTAGATTTAAATAATAAAATAGTTTGGGGAGCAACAAGTGTAATACTAAATGAATTTAGAAAAATATTACAGCTTTAGTTTGTATCCAACTCCTTTTACTGTTTTGATGTATTGGCTGCCTATTTTTTCTCTTAACTTTCTAATATGAACATCAATAGTTCTATCACCAACTATAATATCATCTCCCCATACTTTAGCTAGTATAGCTTCCCTTGTAAAAACATTTCCTGGTTTGGAGAAAAGAAGTGCTAAAAGTTCAAATTCCTTTTTAGGCAAAGTGAATTCTTTACCGTCACAAACAACAATATATTTATCTCTATTTATTTCAAGAGAAACTTTGTCATTTTTTATAACTTGATTAAGACTTGACCTTCTAAGTAAGGCTTTAATTTTGCTTAATAAAACTCTTGGTTTAATTGGTTTAGCAATATAATCATCCGCACCTGAATCTAATCCAGCAACTTGAGAATAATCTTCGGATCTTGCTGTCAAAAAAGCAATTAGAGTTCCTTTTAAAACATTTTCCTTTCTTAGCTCTACACATGCTTCAATACCATCCATCTCAGGCATCATTACATCTAACAAGATCAAATCTGGAACTAATGATTTAGCAACTATTAAGCACTCTAATCCATTAGTTGCAGATTTAACTAGATAACCTTCTTTTTCTAAATGATATTGAATTATTTCAATAATGTCTGGCTCATCATCTACAAGTAGAATTTTTGGCATAGGTTTGTCTTTAAGTTTAGCTCGCATCAAAATTATTTTATTACAGTTCTTGTAAAGTTAAATGATTTAAAAGAAAGTAAATTTGAATCATTCAATACAGAAAGTTTAAATTTTAGTCTTCGAAACCAAGGAAGATTATTTAGTTTTGGATATAATTACAAGTTTTGACCTGTAATCTAAAAATTGAATTCTGTTTGTAACCTAAATAGTAATTTGTCATTTTGGCCTTGTTCAGTAGTGTAACTAAAATCTGTTTGAACTTTTAAATTATGACCTACTACATATTTTGAAAAACCAATAGTATACTGGATAAGATCATTATTATCATAAAGATCATTGGCATTTACATTTGTATATCTTCCTGCAATTTCCCAATTATTTTTCATTAAATAACCAAGCTGGAGATTAATTGATTCTCCAGTGTAGTAACATTCATCTATAGATTCACCATCCACGAAACTGTTTTCTAATAATGGAGACACGTCTGAAGTTTTTCTATCAACATATTCACCAAAAAATGAAAATCCTTGGTATTTAAAATGGGCATCTATAAAAAGCGTTTGAAGATTTTCTAAATCACCAACAAGATAATTTCCCTTTTGACCTCTTGAAAGCATTGCATTTTGATTAAAATCATAGGTTGCACTCAACATTAATTTTGGAGTTTTTTCTCGCTTTAAATCAGCAGCAAAATAATCTCCTTTTTTAGTGAAATTACCAAATGGCAGTAATTCAATTCTTCCTGTATATCCGTTTCCAGTTGATTTAGACTTATCGTTTAAACCTTCGCCTTGAGAAACTGCAAAAATTTCTCTAACTAAAAAAGTATTTCCTAATTTAAAGTGATGTCTTAGTTGAGCACCTGCATCTCTGTCTAGAGTGAATTTAGAATTCAACAAAGATCTATCTACAAGTTGTAATTTTTGAGAAGAAAATACTCTTTCTATGTTTCCAGGAAGTTTAGTTTGTCCAAACCAAACTGTCCAGTTTCCAGTAAAATTCCATTTAACAACTGCATCTAAAACATAGCCATTGGCAACATCGTATTCAAATTTGTAAGTGATTTTGGGGCTAAAAGCAAATCCATTACCTTTTATTCTTGCTCTTCTAACAAATGCTCTTCCAGTGTAATCACTATCCACTAAATCATAATTTCCTTCGTATCTAGTCTGGTATCTAAAAGCAACTTTTGAAGACCAAGATGAATCTTTTGCAAATACATTAATAAGACCCTTGCCAAATCTATTATTAGTTATGTCTTGAGAACTAGCAGAATAAACGGAAGCAATAAAAAGTAGAACGATAAATTTTTTCATTTTTAATTAATTATTTTAAACAAATTGAATAAAAAAAAATTGTAATAACATTAATATTAAGCAATCTTAACGATAATTTAATACTACATTAATTTAAGAATAATTGACTATGTTAATAAATAAATTTTAGACCTAAAGAACTGAAAAACAATATTTTATAAAGAAATCAATGTTATGCCAATATTAACATTTATCTTCATCTTGATGAGTATTTGAATAGATAATTAAATTTGTAAAAATTAGATAAATTAAACTCATGAATAAATTAACTTTCTTCATTTCAATCATTCTATTTACCACGAATTTTTGGTCCCAAGATTCTTTAATAAATATTAATAGCAATTTACCTTCTCAAAAATCTATAAGTATTGATGAAACCTCTTTCAATAATATTATTGCCAAAGCAAAAGAAGAAGGATTTAATTTAAGTTGGGGGATTAATTATGATGTTTACGATGCATTATCAAATAAAAATCTAATAATAAAATACAATACAAAGATAGGTTCTAAAAGGAACAAAAAGGGATTTGAAGGTAACGAATGGAAATACTCTGAACCTTTTAGCATTTCCAAAACAAACTTTGAAGTTAAAAATTTAAAAGGTGGTGAAAAATACGAAGCTTATTTAGGAGTAATCACAAATTCTAATATTAGCAAATTAGACCCTAAGGACTATGAAGTTATATGGTCTAAAAAAGTCAAAGTTAAAACTTTAAGAGGTTGGGGAATTATGAAGTTTTTAATTCTTATAGGATCATTAGGTCTATTTATTTTCGGAATGAAAATAATGAGTGATGGATTACAAAGAACTGCAGGAGAAAAACTAAGAAAAATGTTAGGTTCAATTACTTCTAACAGATTCAAAGGGGTATTTACAGGTTTCATGTCTACTTCTATAGTTCAATCTTCGTCTGTCACAACCGTGATGACGGTAAGTTTAGTAAATGCTGGATTAATAAATTTGAGGCAGTCAGCAGGTGTAATGATGGGGGCTAATATAGGAACTACTATAACTGCTTGGTTGGTTTTACTTTTAGGATTTAAGGTAAGTATTTCAAGTTATGCCTTGGTGTTGATTGCTTTGGGAGCACCATTACTTTTTATGACATTTAGAAGGTCCAAAGATCTCGCCAATGCAATTATTGGTTTTGCAATTTTATTTATAGGATTGCAATTTTTAAAAGACGCTGTTCCCAATTTAGATAAAGATTCAGCATTAGTTCAGTTTTTTGTAAACTATAAAGACATACCCTTTATTAGTAATCTTATGTTTGTAGGGTTAGGTGCACTAGTTACTATTGTTATTCAGTCTTCAAGTGCAGCTATGGCCTTAACCTTAACAATGGTTTCTAAGGGTATTATTCCTTTTGAAGTTGCATGTGCTATGGTTTTAGGTGAAAATATTGGAACTACTATTACAGCAGAAATTGCTTCCTCTATTGGAAATGTTCATGCAAAAAGATCTGCAAGAATTCATTCCTTATTTAATATTATAGGTGTTACATGGATGTTGATAGTAATACCTTTATTTCTAGATTTAATTGGTTTTTTTATTGGACAGTCGCATGGAGTAACATTTGATCCTGAAAATACTGGAATGGCAAACGAAGGAATTGCGCTTTTTCACACATTATTTAACTCTGCAAACGTTTTACTATTGATAGGATTTGTTCCTTTTCTAGTGAGATTTGCTGAAAAAAGTGTTAGTTCAAAGGGAGAAGCTGATGAGGAATTTAAGCTAGATTATATCAGTGCCGCTGGAATCGCATTACCTGAAGTAGCAATTTTAGAAGTAAAAAAAGAAGTTGCGAAATTTGGTCATGTAACAACTAGAATGAATGAGTTTATAAGAACACTTCTTAATGACCAAGACAAAAAAACTAGAAATAAAATGTTTAGTAAACTAAAAAAATATGAAGAAATAACAGACAGAGTTGAAATTGAGGTAGCAACTTATCTAGATAAATTATCAATTCAGGAAATTAGCCAAGAAGCTTCTTCTCAAATTAGAAGTATGTTAAGTATTACTAATGATTTAGAAAGAATTGGAGATATTTACTATCAAATGTCCAAGACTATTGAGCGAAAAGATGAAAATAAAATTTATTTTCTTCCGGAACAAAGAGAAAATTTAAATAACATGCTAAACGTATTAGATAAAGCTTTTGCTGAAATGAATACAAATTTAAGTTCTGAATATGGTCATATTTCTATAGAAAATGCTAAAAAATATGAGAGAGAAATTAATCAAATTAGAAACGATTTAAGAAAATCTTATTTAGAACAAGCCGAAAAAGGAGAATATAAATTTCAACCAGGGGTTATGTATAACGACTTGTTTTCATCATGCGAAAAAGTTGGAGACCATATTATAAATGTAAGTGAAGCTGTAGCTGGAGAAATTTAAACATAATGAAATTATCAGATTTTAAAATTCATATTTCTGAAGTTGAAAAAGTTAATTTTCAACTTGAAAACGGGTCTATTGTTCCTTCTCACTTTCACATCACCGAAATTGGATTTAGCAATAAAAATTTTATTGATTGTGGTGGAGTCATTAGAAATGAAAAAGTAATTAGTTTTCAATTGTGGCATGCCAATGATTTCAACCATAGACTAAAAGCCAAAAATATTTTAGAAATTATCTCAATAGCTGAAAATTCAATAATTTCTGAAGATTTAGAAATTGAAGTAGAGTATCAAGATTCAACCATTGGAAAATATGGTCTGTCATTTAATGGTGAAAATTTTATTCTTAAATCTAAAACTACCAATTGTTTGGCTGAGGATAACTGCGGTATTCCAAATAGTAAACCAAAAGTTTCATTATCCAAATTACAAGATGAAAATTGCTCACCTGGGAGTGGCTGTTGTTGATAATATTCCAAACAATTAAATATTACTTATTGTGTTAGAAATTATTTCTGTCTTTTTCAAACTCGGATGTTTTGCCTTTGGAGGACCTGCTGCACATATTGCCATGATGGAAAAGGAAATCATTGAGAAAAGAAATTGGATGTCTCATGAAGAATTTCTAGACCTTATTGGAGTTACTAATATTATACCAGGACCTAACTCTACACAAATGACTATGCAGTGTGGATACGTAAGAGGAGGAAATATTGGTTTAATATTAGCTGGTTTGTCTTTTATTCTGCCTGCTGTATTAATTACATTGTTATTTGCAGTTTTTTTCGTTAAATATGGAAGTTTGCCTATTGTAGAGCCTTTTTTTTTAGGAATTAAACCTGCAGTAATTGGTATTATTTTAATGGCAACCATTAAATTATCTAAAAAAGCATTTAAAAATAGAACTTTAATTATTTCTGGATTTGTTGTTGCTTTTTTATCTATATGCGGAATCAATGAATTTATTTTAATAATAGGAACTGCTTTTCTGGGGCTTTCAATTCATCTTTTCAAAAAAAATGACAAGAAATTAGTTTCAATTTTCCCAAGTTTTTTCTTATTTACTAAACCTGTGACTTTAGGAATTACAAGCACTTCAATATTTTGGGTATTTGTTAAAATTGCAGTTATTCTTTATGGAAGTGGTTATGTATTAATTGCCTATGTAGATTCTGAACTAGTTGAAAGATTGGCGTGGTTAACCAAAGAAGAATTATTAGATGCTATTGCAGTAGGTCAATTTACACCAGGGCCAGTCTTAACAACTGCTACTTTTATTGGTTACCAATTACATGGACTTAGCGGAGCTTTTATGGCAAGTCTAGGAATGTTCTTACCCTCTTTTTTATTTGTAGCTATTTTAGTTAGAATTATACCATCTATAAAAAAATCAAAAGTATTGTCATTTATATTGAGTTATATAAACTCTGGAGCGGTTGGAATTATGATTGCTGTAACACTTAAATTATCATATACCTTTCTTTTCGACTGGAAATATTCTACCATAATGATTTTAAGTATTTTAGTATCATACTTTTACAAAAAAATTAGTAGTATTTGGATAGTATTTGGAGGCTCAATAATTGGCTACGTTTTAAGTCTAGTAGTGTAAATAAAATAAGTGTCAGAAATAATTCGAGTCTTAAGATGAAAATTATTAAAATATAAAAACAATAAGATTTTTAAAATTCAATAAAAAAATTCATATTTGCAGCCGAATTAACTAAAACTGGGTTTCGGACCCTTTTAAAAATAATTAATATGGCAACTAAAATAAGACTTGCAAGACACGGAAAAAAAGGTAAACCTTTTTACCATATAGTAATCGCCGACTCTAGAGCTAAAAGAGACGGAAGATATATCGAAAGAATCGGATCCTACGATCCAAATAAAAATCCAGCTATTATTGACATTAATTTTGACAGAGCCTTGTATTGGGTTGGTGTTGGCGCTCAACCGACCGATACCGTAAGAGGAATGTTGTCTTACAGAGGAGTTTTATACAAAAATCATTTACTTAAAGGAGTAGCTAAAGGTGCATTAACAGTAGCCCAAGCAGAAGATAAGTTTAACAAATGGTTAGAAGAAAAAGAAAGTAAGATTGAATCCAAAATATCTTCTTTAGAAAATGCAGAGCAAAAAGCTATTGCAGATGCATTAACTGTAGAGAAAGAAAAAAGTGCTGCTAGAGCAAAAGCTATTTCAGAAGCACAAGCCGTTCAGCTAGCAAAAGCCGAAGCAGAAGAAGCTCCAGCTACAGAAGAAACAGAAGAAGCTCCAAAAGCAGAAGAAACTCCAGCTACAGAAGAAGCTTCAGCTGTAGAAGAAACTCCAGCTGTAGAAGAAACTCCAGCTGTAGAAGAAACTCCAGCTGTAGAAGAAGCTCCAGCTACGGAAGAAACTCCAGCAGAAGAAGCTCCAAAAGAGGAAGAAGCTCCAAAAGCAGAAGAAGCTCCAGCTAAAGAAGAAACTCCAAAAGCGGAAGAAGCTCCAAAAGAGGAAGAAGCTCCAAAAGCAGAAGAAGCTCCAGCTAAAGAAGAAACTCCAAAAGCGGAAGAAACTCCAAAAGCGGAAGAAACTCCAAAAGCAGAAGAAGCTCCAGCTACGGAAGAAACTCCAGCAGAAGAAGCTCCAAAAAAGGAAGAATGAAAAAAAGAAGAATAAATAAAACTTCTTAAATGATTTTATAATTTTAAGCCATGTTAATACATGGCTTTTTTTATGCAGGATAATTTAAAGGAAATAGGACATTTTTCAAGACTTCATGGATACAGTGGTAAATTGGTAATTTCCTTTATTAACGAAACTCCTTCCATTCTTACAAAAAAAATAACAATTTGGTTAAATGTATCTGGACTAATCACCCCT